>Ga0214472_10000504_pt1 | contig 48063 bp, 44 predicted proteins | sample RVTome_6_FD_207662 | JGI IMG/M metagenome (GOLD analysis project Ga0214472, IMG submission 207662) | Soil microbial communities from uranium-contaminated site in the Upper Colorado River Basin, Wyoming, United States - RVT140D175 | ecosystem: Environmental > Terrestrial > Soil > Contaminated >...
CGAAGCTGACTTTGTCGGTAGGCTCCAGCATCTCGATTACTCTCCATGCTGCTACCCAAGCTAGGCGGCTTCTGGCTTCTACCGCCACGGGACTTCCCTCACCTAAATGAGAGTCACCCTATGGATCGCGACAGCAATTCATCTGGACACACGTAAAAGCGGACTTGACCCCTCATTGACCCCTCATTCAACCGGCTTTTGAGGAATTGGCTCGCGTTCTGCGAAATCGGTGGCTGAATCACCAGACTCGATTTCGGCCGTTGCAATCGTCTAGTTGAATTGTGCCGGAACGCCATATGAAGCAGAACTCAGCACCGCCGCGTGTTCCGTATGGGTCGGAGTACTGAAGTTGTCCCCAAACGAAAAGCCGCCTCGTCGGGTTGTCGCCCGTGAGAGCTGATACCTCGCCGGCGTTCAAGCGCCTTGTTTCGTGCATGTACTCCTTCACGATTCCGACCCCAATAACAGATGTGCTACGAATCCCGATGACGCCGTTAGTGTTTCTGTCACAATCCGGCAATTGGTCGGCCTTCGTGATTGAAGGAAACGAGTCGATCACGATGCACCCTGATAGATTCAATGATGGGGCAGCGCCAGTGTTCTTGAGCCCAACGATCACCTTCGCCTGCTTGTCTGGAGCAACTGAATCCGCAAGCCGCACGTAGTCGGTTGTGACCCAGGCCCTGAGCCTGCGAGCGTCGAGGTACCACGCGCGAACGAAACCCACCAGCGAAAGCGCGAGCCCCGCGACCGCCACGAAGGTCGTGACGTTCTGAAGCACGAACGGCTGGGACCTGTACGGTGAGTCCTGCTGTTTCTTGGCCATTTGCGAGATGAATTACCTCGTGTTTTCTCCAATGCGGGCCGTGCGCTGCCGCAGCCGCGCGGTCCCCGGCCAGCCGCTCAGTGTCGACGCCCAGCCAGTGGCCGGTTCCCACGAACGAGATCCGGCGTGCTGCAGCTGAACGAAGCCCGACGCGGTGCGCCCCATGCGCGCCCCGACCGAGAACCGTGCCGCGATGCGCGCCGCCGCTGATGAACCGCCCCTTCCGAAAAACGATCCGGGTTCTTCGGATCGGCCGAACGTATAGCGTTTTATCCCTCAAAGCTTGGCGGCAATCAAGTCACAAAATAATCTGGGTCGGTTCAACAGGGGGGGATAAAACGTGTTGGACTAAACCGCGGAGCCGCACGGACGTTGCGGTTATGCGTTTTGTAAAGTGGAGCAGCGGCGCCGAGTGTGGTGGTGGGTTGGCGATAGATCGGCAATTGGGCATAAGTTGAGATCGGTGCTGACGGGTTTTCTGTGATGGCGACGGCGCAATGTGGTGTGGGAGCCAGTTCTTCGCCCATGTGAGTGTGAAATGGAAGTGTCCTTGGTAATTTGCTTGTTCCAAACCTTGCTGACTGTCAGAGAGAGCGACAATATCAAATTACCAATGCCTGACACCATCTCCAGCCACGCCGGGCCGCAAGACGTGAGCCGAGAAGCGGAACCAAAGACGCCATCCGGTGTTGGCTGTAGTGATTTTGTTCGACGTTCCTTTCATGCGGAGAACGAGATCGCGATAACTGCTTGCTCTCCCTTCTCAATCCGGCGGTAATTCACAAACGCCGAGCACTCCACCAGTGCTTCGTAAATCTCAGGGCACCTCTTCTTGAGATCGGTGGCTCCCGATATACAAAGCACCAACACATCCCCCGGAGCAACATGCACTGAGGTCATGCCCGCCGCAGGATCGTCTAAGTAGGTCATGCAATCATTCCAGGCGTTCATATTCCGACCGTAGAATACTGGGAAGCCAAGCGTCTCGGCAAAGTGGTTATGAAATGAATCCCAATCCGAGATCCTGTTGCCGTCAATCTGGACGTTCCTGGGCATCGTGAGTTCGTGCGAATTCACCGGACTGCGCGGCTTTTCGCGCAGGTCCGGTGCGCTGATGGGTTGGGCGTCATATGCCGGTAACTGAGTATCCAAAGCTCGCGGTCAGCCGTATTTTCCAAAGGCGTTCGATCATCGATAACGCTGTCTTCATTGATAGTTAGGCTTCCGCAGCTCCAGCGGTGAAATTCCGAGCATGAACAATTTTGTTCCTATACCCACGGACCGTGTCGATGTCCTCAAATAGGTCGCGGTTTAGGACGTCGAACAGTTCGAGCATGTTTGAGACGATGCTTATCGAAAAGTCACGACCAGTCAAAAAATCCTTTCTCTCCCTGTTTATTCGCCGCCGACCACCCGCGAATTCGCAGTTCAGACTATCGATGTGCGATTCCCAAAGGCGGCTCATTGACGCCTCCGTAATGAACCAGGCGAGGATCAGGGATGTCTCATAATTTCCAACCTTATATTCAGCGACGCTCTTTGCAAACGAGGAAAGCGGTTTTTCCATTCCAGGAGAAAAGATGACCTTCTCAAAAAGAGTACCGGCAAGAGTAATAGCATTCAGTGAGATGACATGGCGCATCATGATCTTCGAGTCGAATTCAATCGGCAGTTCTGGACGATAGCTTCCTGAATAGCGTCCCATCTGAAATGTAGAAGCGATACTTTCGATCGCGATATTTTCCCCCGTGGATTTGCCGTTCTCGTAGGTCACCCGGAAGGCATCACGGTTGGTAATTTCATGGAGATTGAAGTAAGCGAAATTGTCGATTTCTAGCGTTGCTGAATCGAGCAGCAGGTAGAAAGCATTCAAGTAGTCCAGGTAGTCGCCCCAGCGTTGAACGATTTTCTCAATAGGGTGAACAGTATTTACCGGCTCGTCGCATTCAAGCGCTGAGATGCGGATAAGTATTCGACCATCTCGGCAGACCTTGATGGCATACGAATCAGTCTCCCGTGAATAAACCTCTTCTACCATCTGGTCATGAAACCAGCCCTCAGTTTTTGGCACATCGAAATTCACCTTGCTTCCGGCCCAAAAGGGACGCGAGGGGTAAAACGCTGTGAATGCAACCGGTTTCGTATCCATGGTGCGTTTAATGTGACGCCCAACGCAAAGCTAACCTGCGAGCCGCGAAGCGCCGATGTGGCGAGGCAGGTTGAGCGCAATTGGGCCTCGCCTGCATCATAGCCATACCCAGTCATCCGGCGAAACCGATTCGGTTTTAACCACTTGGCACCAGAATTCGCTCAGTGATGTAAATGTACCTAACGGAAGAGAATATTTCGCGAAAGGATTGTAATACGTTGCAGAGCGGAGCCGGCTGATTGCGACGTGGCCATTGAACACCTTTCTCTCCACATAAACCAACGCCGAAAGCTCAGCGGGAAGACTTTGAAAACCGAGAGGCTTGCCTAGCAGGAAGTCCGCAAGGAACCGATAGAACTGCGTTCCGAACGCGCTCCAAGTTGTATAGTCGAATAGAACCAGCACACTTGGTCGTTTCCGTTCAGTTGCGTACGAAAGCTGCTTAAGTTTTTCAGCTGTGACCTTTCCTAAGACGCGTCGCAACGTTTCGGAATGGTCAAGCGCAATAGAGTCTCTCACCTGAATTGTGGCCTGATCTTGTTCTGAAATGTTGAGGGTCGAGACTTCGATAAAGAACTCCGACGAGGCAATAACCCGAAAGTCCGGTGTCGATGTATTTGTCGTAGCTATCGGGTTGGCGTTGAATTGCTGCCGCTGCAAAAAAGTCCACCAAGCCAATTCGTTCACCGCTCCAAGATGCTCTTGGTTTTTGAAACTCTCGATACGTGCCACGAGCCCTTGTTTCTGTTTCGCGCTTAGTGGAAAGCCATCGAACCACAATCGAAGGGAATCTAAGTAAACTGCGCCTGTGGTATCAAGGGTTGCCATTACGTCGCTAACCCATGACGTCGGGTCTTTGCTTTCTCGCGCACGGCTTACCCAGGTTTCGCCGAAGAGGGATGCCTTTATTGATGCCATCGATACTTCAGTGAGGCCCAACTATTAAGTGAGCCACCGTAGGCGGCGCCAAGCGCCGACGTAGCGAGTCCGTCTCGAAGCGCTTATTAGGCCGCCGTTAGCCGGATTTTCCCAACATTGCCGAGTTTTACATGCTGTTTCGCATGCCAGAGATCGTGGTTGTACTGCATGGCAAGCCAACTCTCCGGAGAACGGCCGAGAGCCTTCGAAAGGCGCAGCGCCATTTCAGGGCTGATACGGCTAGTACCCGTAAGAACGCGATTCAGCGTTGAAGCAGCCACACCGAGCTTGGCGGCGAGTTCCCGGCCGCTAAGGTTGTTAGGTTCGAGGTAGACCTGAGTAATGAACTCACCGGGATGAGGCGGATTGTGCATGGCCATTAGTGGTAGTCCTCATAATCCAAGACGTAGGCGTGCCCGTCTTTGAACTCGAACGTCAAACGCCAGTTTCCATTCACCCACACGGACCACCGACCGCGCTCCGATCCTTTTAAGGCATGTAATCGGAACCCTGGAACATTCATATCCTCAATGGATAAGGCCGTATCCAGGGCCGCCAGAAGCATGCGCAGTCGCTTGGCGTGATGCGGTTGGATGCCCGCCGCGTTCCCCGACTCAAAGAACTTCCTTAGCCCCTTGTGCCGGAACGATTGGATCACGCGCCGAGTATAGCGCGTTGCGCGTCACGCAACAACCCCTAACGTCCCGCACTACCGGCGCGCGACTGCCAGCGGTTAGCCGAAGAGCGACGCTCCACGCGCGTCCGGTGGGGCGTGCTGTTAGGCGACCTTACCTGTGCTGATGAACCTGCCGAGTTCCCCTGGATGGCTGAGAATGACCCGACGGATCTCATCGAGGGATTGATTCCCGATAGCCAACTCGGCCAAATCAAAACCGCCACACAAACTGGCAATCACGATGCCAATAGGCTTGACCATCACCCCCGCATTGGAGTTCATCACCACCCGACGGTCCGCAGTAGCGAGTTCCTGCCCGGTCCCTTGGAGTTGCACGTCCCGGGTTTCTAGAGTTTCTGGGTCAGTAAACTCGATCGCCGCGCCAAGAGGCGAACTTCTCCGGATTTGGATGCCGGCATGTACCCAATGCACTGTCCCATCTGTGATGTGCCGGCCAACGGCATATGTCTGCTCGGTAGCGAGGACGTGACCGTCTGCGATACGCATATCAAGGCGTTCAACAACGATCCGACCTGGCGGGTCGAGGCGGAGTTGTAACGAGATGTCCCCACGTTCTCGGCGTACTGTGAGCCGCTGGCCAACAACTTCGATGTCCCAGTTACTCAGAGAACCGACCCACTCATTCTCGACCAGGTGAAGCACATCGCACCCTGACTCGTCGGTGAACACGGCCGAAATCAGTCCAGGTTCGCCATTCCTGCCAGGGACCACGCGAATTAGGTCTTCGCCGTGGTATCGGAGCACGGTCTGTACGGCCGGGTTATAGAGTAGACCTCCAATCATCAATTCGGCCGAGCCGTCATGGAAGTCGAGAGGTCCGACGGGTGGCAAGATCTCGCTCTGTTGCTGGGCTTGTATCTTGCGATACGAGGCCATGACGAATGCTTTCGACATTTGCCCCCGAGTGACTGAGTCATGGCAAGATCCGCAAAGGCAGCAAATTCGCTCCGGGTCGTGCCTCGTGGCATTCTCGAAGGGGGGATCGATATGCTCGTACTGGTAGAAGCCGCGCCGGCAGACCACGCAGCCGAACCCCGACCGCTGCCTGACATCGCGGCGGACATCGGCGGCGATGTAACGGTTCAGGCCATGCTGGTTGACTTCCGCCATCGAGCCACCTTTGCCTCGCCTAACGTTCCCAGTAACCGGCGCGCGCCCGCTGCCTTTTGCATAGCACGGCGTTCGCGCGCGCGTCCGCGTTGACTGGGTGGTTAGACCTCAGTCTTAAGCAGTGACTCGTCATACCAGACGTCTTCATGGGCCGGCGCCAAGAGTACGCGCCAACCAGGCGCTAAGCCAAGATACGGCACGAGCGTGGGGCAGTGCTCTGCCACATGCGCTACGTGTAGCGGTTGAAAGAAGTCAGAGGCCTTAGACAAATGCTCGCCACCCCAGATGTACCAACCACAGGTGCCCGCCTCGGGTGGATGACGGAAGGCGTTCAGCGGGGTCAGCCCCAAGGTCTGAAGCGCTATGCCGACCTTGAGATCTGACGAGGGCACCGACACGCTTGAGCCGAAGCGCTTGCAGATCGCGGCTTGTTGGTCCGTGGCGTGCGCCATTGACTGAGGTCTAACGGGGTCGCGGGTGAGCCGTTTAGGTCGCACCGTTGCTGGCCGCCTATCCCGAACGGCTCTACACGACTTCCAAGATTACTTGTTTAACTGTATCGCTCACTTGCGTCTCAAAAGTCAAGCCGCTTTGTCCGGCAATTGCCGCCAGCGTGGCGGCCTATCCCACTATTGGCCCGCAGTCTATCCCCGAGGCGGCATCGGGGTCGCGTCGTTACCTTTGACATTCAAGTTTTTATTATCAATCGCCGTTACGCATCACACCGAGCGCGCGCATGACGTTGAGCACGGTCGAACATCATGAGGGCCGGGTCTATCAATTCTTGATTTCTGTATAGTGGAAGGCCGTCGAATTTCCCCCGCACCGGTCTCGGCAAGATCGACCGGGGACAGCGAGAGGCGATGAATCGGACGAACTGATTTTCCTACTCCGTCTGTGGGCAAACGGCAGGGACTGCCGAACTGTTTACTTTTACCGTGGTTTCCGTTTCTTACTCCTCTTTGTTTTCCTTTTGGTCCTACGTGACGTCCTCGGAATATCTATCGGCAGCCGGCGGCTTTGACCGGATCGGAACCAAGAGACGCAGGTCAAAAAACTATCCGTCCAGTTTTCGTTAGCCTGCTTCGGAACCGGTTGATATTTGAACATAAGGTTTGTGTCGTCTGATCTAGGCACCAGCCAGGAATTGACCATATACAAATACCGCGACCAATCTCCTGTCGACGGATGCAGCGCGACCGCTAGAATATCAAACTCGTCAAATTTATAGGGCCGGGTGTCTTCTCCCGTCGTCGGATGGCTGCCTCTTCGAGTCTTTTGGGTCTCAACGACGTACATATCCGGCGGCAGGAATCTGGATCCTTCGCTTGCCATCATCGGCCGGTGGCTCTTTTGCCGTTGCATCTTCACTTGGACCCGGATAGCGCCATGATCGTCAGTCAATCTAAAATCATAAGGGTGGTTGCCGCCCGGCGTGTTGTCGAACTGCACGGAGAATTTCGCATACCGACTCTGCTCAAAAGAGTCGATCGACTTTGCCGTGGTCTTGAGCGAAGCATCCAAGAAGGAATCCAAACTGATTCTGCTGAAAAACCCTAAGAATGCTTCGACAAGCTCAGCACGAACGGAGACATCTCCAATAATTTCAACCGCCACACTGTTTGTCCTGAGGCTCTCGAAGGATGAACGGTGGGTTTTTCAGCGGAATCCAAACTCAGGCTTGACCACTTGATTACTCCGCCCTGGGTGCTTGGTCAACTCCGGCTGTAATGAAGAGGATCCTATGCGTTTGCGACTTCTTCAAGCTCCTGAATGAGAGCAGGAAGATTGGGGTGAGTGAAGCTCATGTTTGGCGCGGGGATACGATGATGCTTGATGTCTGGCGGTATGTGCTTGTGATGGGGTAGTGTCGAAGCCAAAGTTGGATCGGTGGGATGGGGAAAATCATCGTACCAATACAAGCGCTCATCACCCCTGTAGACTTCATACCCATACGAAACGATAAGGCCCGCGTCAAAGTCGACTTCCTCTCTCATGCGGAGGCGCAGTCCGTTGGTAAATAAGACCTCGCCTTCCGCAATGCCTGTGTACGGACTTTCCGACCAAACGGCCACGGTGGTATATTTGACGTTGGGTTGGCCGAGCAACTCTGTGACAAATCGACTATAGTCGGCCAGTGATTTCAGGGGATTGGTCGGCATCAGTATGCCGGCTGAAAGCGAAGAACTTTGGCCAGCTCACGACCCTCAAGTTGCTTACGGTAGGCGTCCTTTCGCCTTCGCAAAGTTTCGTAAATCCCTTTCCAGCGACTGAAATCGGCGCGCGATTCATCGTAGGCGTCATAGCCGGCTAACTTGCCCGTAGTGAGTGCGGCATAGAAGTCTTCGCTAAGAACGCCGTATTTTTCTTCGTAAAGCGTCAAACGGCGTTCAAGCAATTTCATCTCGATGACTAATTCGTGAACTTCCATTTTTCCCCCCAACTTGCGTCGATTCTATCACTGAATCGATATAGAGGTCATTCCGTGACTCTGTATGATGCTAATCCTACATTTATTTGAGCGTTTTAACAACGAAAGCTCAACCCGAAGCAGCGCTTACCGGGAGACATTGTGGTCGAACGGAACTCCAAATTAGGAAAAGACCCCCGGTCCCTTTTCTTGCAAGATTAAAACCCGGCTGGAGAAGGTGTGGATGTTCATCGAAGATCCGGAGCGGATGAAATCCTGGAATCCGAAAAGCCACCGCATTTCCTCCATCAGCCGGGGCGAGCGGGCTGTGGGCTACCGATACCGCATCACGTACGAGATGAGAAAGAAGACCAACGAATTCTTCTCTGGAATCATCGAGTACCGCAAGCCGGGCTTGGGTCGTGCCTGAGTATTGACTTATTGGTCTTGCCGATTCGATTGGGCATGTAACCGCGGTCCAAATCCGATTACGCACGAACCGCCTCGCGCATTGGGACCGGTACCCCTACCGACCGGAGCAATGGAAAGAACAAAGCATTGCTTCGGCTTGCGGACTGCAAGATTCAACGCCGCGGCGGTCAACATCTGTAACACAGGAAATCTCAGTTACTGTTTTTGCTGGCCTTCTTATCACCTCGCAGACGGACTTCCATGTTTCCGGAATTCCGGAAACATGGAAATGTCGCTAGAGCGGTTTCGCGGGCGAGTTGGCTCATGCCTTTCGCCGAAAATCGTGCTCGTGAAACGTGATCGTGCTTGTTTAACGAAAGAGTGCAGCTAAACCGGAAAGGGCTTGCGCCGCCATTAACGTAGATCCCGCTTTTATAGCGCTCCATTCAGGCTTTCCATCAGCCGCCCCCAACCCTGGATTTTCTCCCGCACCTTTAGGAGCCGTAGCGCAAGCCAGATGGTTGCTTGGGAACTGCATACCACCGGCTTTCCGATTTCTTTTTCCAAGAGAGGCACCCCATCAATAGTCGGCCAGCGCGGACAATGGACAAAGACTCCATCCGCCTCCGGCGCTTCGTCGTAAAGCTTTTTTGAAAGCTTGTAGGAGGCGTGAATAGGCTGGGCGGCAATCTCGGTGTTGCGCAGGCAGCCGAGGCCTCCGATCCTGAGCACCTGAAATCCGGCGTTATTGAGAAATCGCTCCATCCGCTCGTTCATGTCTTCCCGATGGGGCGTCGACACCACCACCTTGCGTATCCCCATCGCGCGCATCGCTTCCATCTCTGCGGTAATGACCGTAGCAAAGGGAATTTTGACCTTTGCCTGAATTCGCTTCTCGGTCTCGACCTCGCTCCCATTGCCCATAAGGGTCCACTGCGGGGAGCCGCTGGCAATGACGACATCGGCCCCCGACTGTTCCAGGTCGATCGAGGCATCCTCAATGAAATCCATCTGGTTCTTGATATGGTCATCGGCCAATTTGCGAATCCTACCCGTGGTATTCATAAGCAAGAATCCCTCGGGCATCATTCGATAAAATTCATACACCAGCGAGTCACCCCGCGAAGCGGAGATATGGCCTACTTTGGCTCTCCATCCATACATGATCTTTTCCCCTTCTTTACAGCATCACTGGGTTGACCTATCCAACTGACTCACTCGTAGCTTCGAGCTGGGAGGTTCGCCCCCGATCGGCTAGAAGCCGACGATAACCTTCCGCTCTCCCCCCACGATCAGTGAGTCACCCTGAGCGTGAGCGAAGGGTCTTGTCCCTTGATATAAGATTTCTCGGCTTCGCCTCGAAATGACACCGTGCTTCGCCTAAAGCATGCCCCGAGCATCGTCGAAGGGGCGAGGGGTTTCAACCATCCCCGAACGGGACACTAGGCAAACTTGACAATAAAGTTCACTGCGTTGGAAGTAGCTCCCTTGTCCGCAAACTCGTGAGGTTTTGGATTGCTAACTGAAATCGGTATCGTGCCCACCTTGAGCAGATGTGATGGAACGGTGGCGGCTACTGCATTTTGGCTGAGAAACTTTGTCGGAACCGGACTCCCGCCAAAGCGAACCACTGATTCTGGAAAAAAATCCTTTCCACTGAGAGTCAACTCCAAATCTCCATCTCTCTCGCCCGCGACTTGGCGAGAAATCTTATCTAACTTGGGGATTGGATAGCCGTAAAACTCTTGGCTGTAGGGCCGAGAGATGGGGTTGGTAAAATTGGCGTGGAAGGAGGTGTCTAAAATCTCTCCATCTTTAATGACCAAATCGATCGTCCGCGTTTGGGTGATCTCTTTGAGAGGGTCTCCACTCACGATTATCAGATCCGCCAGCTTACCTTCTTCCACGGTTCCTAACTGTTTCTCTTGTCCAAGGTATTGCGCTCCCACCTTCGTCGCTGCCCGAATCGCTTGCATGGGGCTGAGCCCAGCCTCCACTAGAAATTCCATCTCGCGGTGAAGGCTGACTCCGGGCACTACCGCGGGTGCGTCCGTCCCGGTGACCACGTTTCCGCCGGCCTTAACCAGACACCAGAGGAACTCCTGCAAGCGCTTATAACCCTCGTGCAGCTGAGCTTCAGGCAGAATGCCGTAAATCGAATAACGATTGCCTACAACCACATCCTGCTCCGGTGCGGCTTCCGACCTTATTCCGAAAGCAAGATAATAGTGATCAAGCCATAACAGCCGCAGGTCTTCTGGAATGTACGAGAGACCAGGCGTCTTGAGAAGCCCATAGTCTTCTCTTTCCCACTTCTCTCTCCTGCCCACGGGAGCGCCCCAGAGAACCATAGTCGGCTCAATGTAGGTTCTCTTTTTGGCTAGAAATTCAGTGACCTCACCATAGTGCTCGCGCTCGGCGAATGTCCAACAAGCCAAAAATTTTGCCAGCCAGAGCTTTATGGAAGCCAGATTTTTCAATCCCTCTGCGCTTCTGATCGTCGCTTCCGCACAGCCCGAAGCATGCTCCACTCCGTCAACGCCGGCATCGACGTATGGCAGGATGCTTGTGTCCAGGTGAGCTGTTAGCTTAAAACCCACTGCGCGTGCTTCGTCAGCGACGGCCCTTGCTATTTCGAGTGGCACGCCGAGATGGATCTTTGCATAGTCGACGCCTTGCTTGATGAGCTCTCGCATCATTGTTTTAGCGTCGGCCGGATTCGCAGGCACCTGATGGTGCGCCGCTGTGGCCCTGCTGTAGAAGCCGCCACCCGTGCAAAAAATCCTCGGTCCGGCAATTTTGCCCTGGCTGACTGCATCCCTTTGGGCCAGAATCCAGTCGAGAGGGTTACCTAGGTCGCGAACCGACGTAACCCCGTGGGCAAGAAATAACTCGCCGAGCAAGTCGCGATAGTGCACATGGTTATCGATCAGACCTGGGAGAACCGTCTTCCCGCTGGCCTCAATGACGCGAGCCCCCTTGGGAAAATCCGCCTTGCCCGCAGCCACTCGAGAGAAACGGTTTCCCTCGATCACGATCGTGGCATCATCGATGGGTTGGGCGCCATTTCCGTCTATGAGGCGCGCACCCCGAATAACGATTGAACTATTTTTCCCAGCCATGAACTTTAGGGCCTTAATTACCGCCCATCGATCACTTGTTCACCGGCTCCCCGAATAGAGGCTATCCACAAAGCCGCTCTGATCGAGCTCTTTGACAAAGCGCATATCGACGAAGTCTTCAGGGCTCGCCTTTGCGGCCCGTGCATCTTTCGGCGCCACGAAATCCAGGATCGTTTTGATCCCTTCCAGTGTGGGGTATTGTTTGCGCGGCAGCATGTTATCGGCAACAGCAAGGTCGTAACTTTTTTCCAGGATATCTCTGTCCTTTATCCCACCCATATATTTTGCCAGGACTCTGATCCCGCTCTCGCGGTCGGTCTTCAGACGATGGACCGCCTCCACTTGAGATTTGACGTAGGCCTTGACGACCGCCGGATTCTCTTTAATGAACTTTTGCGTAGTCGCGACTCCGGTATGCTGATAGGCCAACCCAAGCGCTGCCACATCAGCCAGGAGGTTGAATCCTTTCTTCTGCGCGATGAAAGTGCTGGGGTGAACATGCACCGTTGCTTGCACGCGACCTCCCTCCATGGCGGCCTGGCGGATCGCCGGGCTACCCGCCGGAACCAATATGACATCCTTCTCAGGATCGAGGCCGAGTTTACGGAGCGCGAAGCGAGCGACGAAATCACTGGAAGAGCCAAAGCTGCTTATGGCTACCGACCCGCCCTTAAGCTGTACCGCGCTTTTGATTTCAGGACGGCTCAACAACCACCAGTCGAGGGATACCGTTCCTCCTAAAATAAGCACCGAATCAGAGCCCCCCAGACGGCTGTTGACAATGCCCGATCCTGCCGTGTGGCTTACGGGACTGTTTCCAGAGAGCAGGGCCATGACCGCGGTCGTTCCTGTGTTGAAAAAAACCATTTGCACGTCAAGCCCGTTCCGATTGAAGATCTTCGTCTCCTTTGCCATCCACAAGGGAAGAAACGAAGCGCTCACCGAGCTATAGCCGACAATTAAATTGTGAAGTTGTTGAGCGGATAGCGATGCGGGAGAACAGAAGAAAAGACAAGAGCTCGCGCAAATCAATCCTAAAATTTTAGACGAGGTCATGTCCACACACTCCAGAGTTTTTTGGATTTGTGTTTCTACATGTGCAGCAGAATTCAATATTTTTCCGCAATCTGCATGCCAGGACTCTAATGCGGAGCCCCACGGGCAAGCCCGTGGCACCTTCCGGCACGCCCGTGGGGCGAAGTCCTGAGCAAGAGGCCCCGGCAAGGGCGGGGCGTCCACGTCGAAGGATAGAAATTTCCGCCTAAGACCCCCATATTGCATTTCAGTAAAGAGAACAAGGGCGAGACCGTTCCTATTATTGGGTATACGCCTGATTGTTCTCCCCACCGAGGTAACCCATCGTCGAAGATACAACCCAAAATAATCCGAACAGGGAGGGTCGAGGACTGGTGCAGTGTTCCGAACCAACGATTAGCCCGAGCCAACGTTTTTCCTCCGACCACAATACTTCCGGATACCGCACGGATGCTCGCTTGATGGAATGCGGCTATTATGGCATCTATTGCCATAATGGCGGGCAAGCAACGGGCGGTTCTGCTTCAGCACGACGAGGTATTGGACGAGGAAGGATGGAGAATGGTCGTCAAGATCTGGAAGGTGCCAAGGAGCAAGACCAGTCCGGAAGGAATCGATTATTCCTTGACGCTCATTTCGCCAGCAGGAGACCGGCTGGTGGGATACGATAATCATTGGCCGAAAGGGCATCACCGCCATGTTTCCGGTGAAGAAGGTCCTTACGCTTACAAAGGAATCGACCGTTTGATTGCGGATTTTAAGGCCGACGTTTCTACGGTAAGGAGAAAAAACGATGAAGGTTAGGAAGTTGAAGATCGGAATTCGTGATTTCGACGATACACTGCAAGAGACAGCGGAGACGGTAAGAGCCGTATCGGCTGGTAAAAAGGTGAAGCCGAAAGGCCATAGGCTTTTCTTTACCAGCCCGGAAGCTCTCAGACGATTTCTAACTCCCAAGCGGATTGAGCTGATCCGCCTGATCCGAAAGCGACAACCCAGTTCCATCAGCGAGCTTGCCGCTTTGGCTCATCGTGATTTCAAGCGAGTTTACGAGGATATCATCAGCTTAACGGAAGCAGGGATGGTCGATTTGGCCAAGGGCAAGGGGCGCAAAACCGCCCCACGCGTCGCGGACGAACTTCGGTTGGAGATTGTCGTCTGAGTTACCTGCCAGGGGTCCCCCGTAGGTTGCGCCCTCGACTACGAGAGACCACGGAGAGAATTTTTCTCCGGTCTCGTCCTGCTGCTCATCTCGCGGTGATCCGGCGAGCGTGGTGAATTCCAGCTTCATTCAAGAACTGGACAAGAGCGGCCTCATCGATGCAGTGTGGGAAAATAGCCCGCGATGAATATGCGTGACGTGATTCCGCAAAGAAAAAAGTTCTCTGACCCTGTTTCCCTGACCCTGTTTCCTGAACAGCCCAGACCTGCGATACTGCCAGGGTCAATTCGACCTCTCGCCAGGAAACGCTCCGATAAATGGCTGAGATTTCCGCAACCATAAGATTGCGTCCAACCCGGATCGGCTTCCTAGTAAGCCCTACCGATATGGCGTCAGTGCGTAGAATCATGCGGGACTGTGCTTGCCTTTGGGGAGGTGTTTATAACCCGATCATTCCGGTCTTTCGAGTGCCACCAAAAGAATGGAAAGTTGAACGGTTCGAGAGTGTGAAAGGGTTGGCAATCGCCAAAGGCTATATAAATTTCTTTGAGCCAGATGTATTTGTAGAGTCCAAAGACGGGCTTCTTGAGGAAGCCGGACTCGGTGCCTTGCGTGAGAAACATAGGATTTACCCGCATGTGGTTACCTTAGAAAAGTTTCTGGCACCACAAGATCACCGGGATTGGTCTGAACCGGCGTTCGGCCTCAACATAATGGACGTCTTCCGCCATCTTTACGAGACCGAGCACCGCTTCCAGTCAAGAAGCAACAGGGCATCTGTTCTTATAAAGCCGGAACGAAGCAGTGGGCTCGTAGAAGCGGTCTTCGGTGTTTTTCCTCGTCAACGGGACACTGATTACATCTCCAAAAGCTACAAGGATGTCTTTGCCCCAACAGAGCTTGAACCCAGTCCAAAGACGTGGCTGGAAGTGTTTAAAAGGGGCGGTGCGACGCCTTTACGGATCACCCGACATGGGCTCGATATCCAGCGTTATTGGTATCACGACTTGCTCGTGTACGTATTTGACCCAACACGGCCAACCGATCTGATTGACCTCTGGAACCTGCGGCTAGAGCCGCATCCAGTATTGCCTGTTCCTATTGACTGGTTTGAGAGCCTCGCGGATCACATTCGCGACGTCCTAAAGGCCGAGCATCGGCCCATTAGAGGCAACCCCCACGGCGTCATGCATCACGCAACCGTTGAATTTGGCCGGTCCATCGCTAAAAGCCAGGTGGATGAATTAACTAAAGTATTGAAAGGGGATCTTCCCGTAGGCGCCCTCAGTGTCAAGCACTGGCGAAATCCAATCTGGGTCGTACACACAGACGATCAAATGCATCGGGATCGAAGATTGGAGGTAACTGCGGACGAACAGCGGACCAATCTCGAAATCAAGGAAGGACGACAGTTGACTGCCAAGTTTGAGTCTCTTGCCCCCAAATTTGCGTCGCGCTTCGGCGGACACGACTACCGCTGGGTGAATGCGGTAAGGGTGTCCAAATTCAGCACCGAGAAAATCGCCACGGTGCTCCCGTGCAATATGTTCGACCGACGTTGGCCGCGTTTAGGGATGGGCGGCGAGGGCTGGGTTTTTGGTCAGAGGTACAAAAACTGGAGCGAAAACCTAACGCCTCTCACCCCGGAAGACGCGATTATTGGGTCGCTGGAGAGATTGGGGATTCAGGCTAAGCTCTCCGATCCAGGTCATATCGCGAAGCAAATGCTTGATCATCTGGGCGGGCTTTGGGACGCGCATCTGCTAGTTGATTTAGAGACTCTTCAACTCCTTAACAAGATGGCAGGCGGCGTCCGCCGTAGGACCAGTGGCACCGAAACGATTGAAGAAACATTCGAGCGGCGAAGCGCGCCAGTAAAGGATTGGACAGACCTTGTTTCTCGGCGGAAGGAGCGGCGTTCTCTTTCGCGTTTGGAGCTTGCCGACTTCACGAATAGGAATCTCATCAGGCTTGGCTTGGAGACTGATTGCCCCCATTGCCAAGCAGCGAACTGGCACAGCTTAACGGCAGTTGATTACGGCGTGACATGTGAGCGCTGTCTCAAGCGCTACGACTTTCCCCAAGCCGGGTTGGGTGAAAACAATCGAAACTGGCATTTCCGTGTCGTGGGTCCCTTCTCTGTTCCAGACTATGGTCGCGGCTCGTATAGCGTACTGCTGACCCTACGCGTCATGCAGAGCTTTGGTAGCTCTCTCGATGAGATGACTTTTTCAACGGGCGTGAATCTGAAGTTCGACGGCATTGATGCCGAGGCAGACTTTGTGGCTTGGCGGAGAAGTGAGAGGCACGGCGCCGATATCCCGCCCGACCTCCTCATAGGGGAAACAAAATCACTTGGTCAAGGCGACCTCGTCAAGCCAAAGGACCTCGCCAAACTCAAGGCCATAGCTCGAAAGTTGCCAGGGGCGAAACTTGTAATCTCAGTCCTGCGAGACAACTTCACGGTTTCCGAGAAGAAGTGGCTTCAGCAGTTCGTCAAATGGTGTCGGCGACCAGATGATCATTGGCGTCCAACCAACCCTGTGATTCTACTGACAGCTCACGAGTTATTTTTTGAGCATCTAATCAGTGCCACATGGGAAGAACTTGGTGAACCCTACAAATCCTTTGTCGACTATGAGCACACTCGAAACCTTCATAATTTTGCTGATGCGACCCAAAGAATTTACCTCGGTCTTCCATCTTTCCACGAGTGGCGAGAGGCAGAATGGAAGAAACGCGCAGCGAAGAACAAGCGCGTACCCAGAGCAAGCGGATAGCAATCGCCAAGGATGGGCTACATCCCCGGCAGCGGTGTTGCATCAATGCCTTTGATTTTTGTTTTCTCCTTCACTCGCCTTACGCATCGGCGGCCGTCGCGCGCAACCGCAGACCGAGTGCGCGCACGAACTTGAGCACGGTCGAACTTCATGAGGGCCGAGTCTTTCAATTTTTGATTTCTGTATAGTGGAAGATCACCGACTCCTCTCCGCACCGGTCTCGGCAAGATTGATCGTGGAAGGGCGGAAGCAATGACTCGGTCGAAGTGACTTCCCTACTCTGCCTGCAGCAAAACCGAAAAGACCCCTTTACGCTTTTATCGAAGGAGGCGGCCGAATCCGGGAATCGGCTGGGCCATACCCATTCCTCGTAACGCTTCCAGGACCCAGGCTTGAGTATTGGTGACGACGGGCTTGCCAAAGTCTTTTTCAATTCTTTCGATGACCGAGGTGATCCGCCATTTGTTGCAAGGCATATAAACGCCATCCACGCCGGGATGCTCGCGCAGCAGCGACGAGACGAGTTCGTAACCGGTCTCGGGTGACAGCTCCCATATTACTTTTGAATTGTTGTAGCCGAGGCAGCGGTGGGCCACGACCTCGATCTCGTCGTGGGCAAGAAAACGGCTGAGGCGCAGGTCCTGATCCTCGGGGAACGGCGAAGCCATGACCACACGCCGCATGTTGAGCGCTTGGCAGGCATGGACAACCGCGGTGAGCACCGTCGAGGCGGGCACGGAAGTAATTTCCCTAACCAAAGCCAAGATCTGCCGGTCGGAAGCCGGTCCTTTATAAGAGAGAAACAGCTCGCCCGTTATCATGAGAAAGTCGAGGGGCTGCCGGGTCAGCTCGCGCACGACATCGGCAAAGGTTTGCTCGACTCGCTGAAATTCACTGTCGATATAATGAGCGACATCCAAATTGCGCCCTTCGATATGAATACCTTCAGGAAAAATCTTATAGACATCGACGAGCGTACTTTCACTGAAGTTCGGTGAAATGAGACCTATCTGTTTCATCGCGCGATCTCCTTAAGCCATAGTCAGGACCGGGGCTTCTGTTTCGATCCCCAGTTCATATCCTCATTCCCTATTAATTTGGAGTCTTCCGGGATTACTGTAAAAGACTATTCACCACAGAGACGCCGAGTTCACATGGTTCGACAGGCTCACCATGAGCGGAAATCTTCATAGCCGCGCATCCTGAACTTAGTCGAAGGACGCGACCTCAGCGCCTCCGCGGTGCAATTTCCGAGTCCTTGCACTGGGTCAGCATTGGCACGGTTAGCCACACAGAAGCCTGAATATCCTTAATTTGCTGACCATTGCGCGTAACCTATTTTGCGCTCTGCCCCGCCTCCAGTGCAACTTTGTAAGCGTTCACGCTCGAACAGCCCGCGAGCGGGTTTGCCCGCTCTTCCGCCGATGTGACCAAATCCAACCAGGGGTAAAGCGCGTTCTGCTCGCGCGCGTGATGGTGTTGCAGGAGGCCGGTGTACATAGCTTCCCGATCAAGCAGCTCGATGGCTTTATGTTTCAGCTCTAGCTCTCTTTTGCTTCGCAGTTCCGTTAGCGCCTGACGGAATTCAGCGAGAAACCCTCTGATTTTCTTGTGCTCGGCGATAAACAATTCAACGGCGCCGCCGGGCACGTCGGATATCCTCGCGCTATAGATAGGTATTAGCGACTCCTCTTCGTCCTTCATGTGCGAGAGAAGGTTGCTCTCATATCGGTCGAAAAGCAACTTCGCTTGAGAAAGCTCCAGTGACAGGAGCGCGGTTCGATGAGCCAAAAACAGCTCGTCGAGCCACTGATGGACTTTGATCAGTTGGAGAAAAGACGGGTCGTTTGACATGACAGAGATAAGAATAAACGGGGCAAGCGTTTGACGCAACGTGGACCGAAGCTATAGACGACCTTGCCGCGGCACGCGCAGCCTCCAGCACCCGCCGAAGATTTCCGTGCCACAGTAAGCCAGAGACAACGGTGTTTGTATCAGCGACCACTCGCACGGGAGGATCGTCTCTCAGCGCGCGCGGCCTGGATTTCTGCTTCGACCTCGGCCTCGGTCAGAGGCGGAAGAGCAGCCAAACGATCTGCGGCTTCAAACAGTTGGCCAACGCGCCGGCGCTGTACTTCCTCACGCAGTAGCGCTTCTAACGCCTGCGATGTGAGCAGACCGCTCGCTTCCGCTTCTCGCACTAATGAGCCCGGCAATTTTAGCTTAAGTTCGAGTTCCACCGAATTTTCTTTTGTCCTCATGGAGATCTCCTCTGCCGCAGGGCAGTCAAACCGATAGTTGCATTATCGCAAAATCGTTCTCATCACGCTACCCCGGGCGTGAGGCAACAGTCAGTCGAACAGGTCACGCCGTTCTCAGAACACTGGCGGAGTTGCCGCGATGGCGCGCTTCGCGCTCTCGTCGCCGAATTCTGGCGCATGCTCCAGCTCCTCGAATCTGCTGCCGCGGTCGAGGTCAAAAAGAAAAGTCAGATTGGGCTCGCAGGCAAAGAGAAATGCCGGCGCGCTGGGATCGTCGTTAAAATGTTGATACGCGACGCCGTCGGGACGGATCGGCAAGATCAGCAAATCTTCCGCGCCCCAATCGTAGCGCACGCCGTCGGTCATCGTGTGTCCCTTGCCGCACAGGAAGAAAAACACTTTGTCGCCCGGGTGCCTTTGCAAGCCGCTCCGGCTGCCGGCGGGAATGCACTGGAGATACGCAGTAAAGTTGCGCAGCGCCGTATATTGGAACAGGGGATGCAGATACCAGCGCATAACCCCGTGCGCGTTCACTTCCCACGGCAGTTCATCGCCCCTGCGGATGCAGCTCGCCGGGCCGCGCAGCTGGCGCTGCGCGTCGCGAATCTGGATAAGCGCATCGTAAAGAGTTCGCCGCCGCGAGGATTCTTCACGATACTGAAACTCCGGCAACTTCAGATCGAGACCCGCCTGTGAGCTTTTAACGCTGTCACGAACACTCGTCACCGACGCGGCGTCGGTATGGTCCTGGATATGCGTCATCGTGTGGCAAACCCAGTCTTCGAACGGTTTGTAATAGAAGGCGACCCAGCGGCAATCCTTGCTGGCGTCGTCGTTGAAGTGCTGGTGCTCGATGCCGCCGGGCCGGATCGGCAGCGTGATGAGATCACCGCGCTTCCATTTGTAGAGAGTGCCGTCGATATCCGTGCTGCCGCTGCCCTCGATGACGAACAGCACGAGCCCGCCCTGGTGCCGGTGGCGGCCGGAATGCTGTTTGACATCGTTTAAGAACACCGACCAATTGATCGACGCGACTTCGGGCGTGAATTCAAACGTGACATAGCGCTTGAGCATCGCCTGGCGCGACGCTTCGAAGTCGCGGTCGGTGGATTTGATCAGCAGCCTGCCGGACACTTGTTTCTCCAGCCATTCGGCGCGCCAGCGCAGCATCGATTCGTAGTTAAAATAGGAACGCGTCAAAAAATCTCCTTTCGTACTACCATGCCTGAAACTTCTCGCAGGTTGCGCAAATTTTCGGAAGTCTCACCGCGGAGACGCGGAGGACGCGGAGGGGGAAAAAAATAAAAACTCGGCGCACTCTGCGTCTCTGCGGTGAAAGCCTTCCCTCTTTCTTTGGTCGCAGCTCTGCCACGCTGGGAGAAAAGCACTATTTGAGGCGCGCCAGAAAACCCTCGCGTTGCAGTTCGGCCAACACACTGTTGTCGAAAAAGTCGGAAGCCTTGGCGTTCTTCGCGTGCGCGGTGCCCGGCTGGGTGGCCAAGAACTTCAGCACCACGGCGATCCCCTTCTCATCGGTCAGCGGCGGTTGCGAGAACAGTTTCGAGTAGTATTCGAAGCTTCGCTTGGCGATCGCATCGTCCGTAATCCGCATGTACTTTTTCATGATCGCGATGCTCTTCTCGCCATCGGTCTTGAGCACATGGATCGCTTCGACGTAGGCCATGAGCATGCGCTTCACTAGATCGCGGTTGTTGCGCAGATATTCCTTGCGCACGACCAGCCCTGACTGCGGGAACGGCTCCGAGCCGGAGGTAAAATCCGCCAGCGTCGTCAGCCGCAGCTTCTCCGCTTCGAAGGTAAAAGGCGGCGCCAGAATCGTCGCGTCGATGGTTCCCGTGGCAACACCCACCAGACGCGGCTGCGAACCGGGGATGGCGATGAACGTCACCGACTTGGGATCGATATTCCACCGCTCGAGCGCGTTCAGGAAAAAAAACTCGTTCATCTCGCCGCGCCCCACCAGTCCCACCGTCTTGCCCACCAGATCTTGCGGCCGACTCACCGTCTTTGGCTGCGCGACGATGCTCACCGTGGGCCGGTTGGTCGACGTCGCGATGATGACCAGATCGCCGCCGGCCAAGTCGACTTGCACCGGCGAGACGCCGGCGCTCTGGGAAACCTGCGTGGCGCCGGACAAGAGCGCCGCCATGCTGCGCGAGCCGCCGGCGATGCGGATAAGCTCCGCGCTGATGCCCTGTTTGGCGAATAATTTGAGCTCATGCGCGACCCAAAGCGGGGCTTGATAACCCAGCTCGCCGCCGTAGCTGGCCATGATTTTCACGCTCGGCGCCGAGCTTTGCGCGGCGAAGAGAAGCGCGCATCCCGTCTGCTCGACGGCGCTGCAAACTCCAAGGACAAGAAATGCCGCTGCGAAAAATCGACGAATCATATTGGCCTCGTTCCTCATATCAATTGCCAGATCCTTTGAACTCCGGCACTTCCTCGCGCTGCTCCATGCCATGCGCCACCTCGTCATGAAACGATTTGAGCTTGCGGATGCTCGAGTGGTGCCAAGTGACGTCGTAGAGAAGCTCGTAACCCGGGGTTGACTCTGCGCCCATGATTAAACCTCCAAGTTGAACTGAAACGATTTCGTGAAGAACGGCTGAGTTCTTATAGCCCACGACTCCATTGCAATTCAAGGAAGCTCTTGTTAGAGGGAGCCAGGAGGTAAGAATGGGCTTAAAAAAACTGTTCTTCGGACTGTTGCTTGCGTGGCTGGCGATAGCGTCCGTCGCCATGGCGGACGACCGCATCCGCATCGCTTACGCGAGCCGCTCGATCTCGACGATCCTGCCCTTCATCGCCAACGATAAAGGATTCTTCAAGGAAGAAGCTCTGGAGCCGCAGCTCATCCTGACCCGCGGCACCACTTCGATGGCTGCGGCGGTGAGCGGCGACATCGAGGGAATCCATATCATGGGTACGGCGATCCGCGGCATCATCCAGGGGCTACCGCTCAAGGTTCTGACCGTGAATCAAAAAGTTCCGCTTTTTTGGCTGGTGACGCGGCCGGAATTGAAAAGCTTCAGCGACCTGCGCGGCAAGACAATGGCGATCACCACCTTCGGCGGCAGCCAGCAATTCGCGGGCAACCATATGCTGCGCAAGGGAGGCATCGACCCGGCCAAGGACATCACCACCATCGTTTCCGGCGACGTGCCGGCGCAGCTCCAGGCGCAGCTCGCCGGGCCGGTGCACATCACCGTTCTTTCACCGCCCACGGTGTTCGTCGCTCGCGATCGCCATAAACTGAACCTGCTCGCTTCCATGGCGGACGAATACATCAATTTCATCTCGGGCCTCATCGTCTCGGAGAGAACGCTTCACGATAAACCGGGCGTCATCAAGCGTACGCTGCGCGCCCTGGCGAAGGCGAACCGGTTCTTTCACGCTAACGAAACTGCCACCGCTGAGATACTGGCGAAGTATCTCAACGTCAGCCAGCAAATCGCCATCGAAACCCACCGTTACAGCCTTCCCGGATATACGCGAAACGGCATTCCGACGGACAAAGAAGTCGAAGAGCATCTCAAAGCCGACGCGCAGTTTCTAAAGCTCAAAGAGCCGGTAAAAAGCTCAGCCGTGTTCGATTTCTCCCTGCAGCGGGAGGTTAACAACGAGCTGGGGATTAAATGAAAAAAACCTGGGCCTTTTGGACGAGTTTACGAAGTACGCCATTGACCATCGGGATATCCTTGAATTAGTGGAACCGGACGTGGCTGACGCCCGTCACGAAAGGCGTCTCCCGTCCTACAAATGATGACACGCCAACGGGATGAACGGCTCACCGCGGCGCGATGAGAATCTCCTCGCGCGGGAAGTAGTCCATGATCTCGGCGCCGTTCTTGGTGACCACCATCATATTTTCGAGCCGCGTGCCGCCGACGCGCGCCTCGCCTTCGCGACACTCCACCGCCAGCGTCATCCCTTCTTCGAAAACCTGCGGATGATCGAGGGACCATAAACGGTTGATGATCGGCATGTCGTAGCCGGTACTGGTTCCCAAACCGATACCGTGGCCAATCTCGCTGGCGAGCAGCTCGACCTCGCTTTTATAACCCCACTTGCTCGCCGGCGGAAAATGTTTCGCCGCGTCCGCCGTCGTCTTGCCCGGCTTGATCTCGCCGATGACGGCATCGATACGATCACGCACCTGCTTGTACCAGTCCTTTTCTTTTGCCGTGGGCTGCCGGCCAACGATAAAAGTCCGGTATGTGCAACTGCCGTAGCCCATGTAGGTCGCGCCGCAGTATGACCCGTAAACCAAGTCTCCAACCTGAATCACCCGGCTGGTCGCGTGGGGGCCGCGGTCGAAGGTCATCGGCCCCGAACGCCAACCGCCCGGCACGGCGGATTCCAGTCCCAGCTCATATCCCACCGTGGAACCGAGCGTCATCAAATCCGTGTCCCGCATGCCGGGTTTCAAGTTTTCCCAGATACGGAACCAAACACCGTCGACCATCGCGGCGCAGGTTTTTAAGCAATCGATTTCATCGCGATTCTTGATCTTGCGCGCTTCGAGCATGAGATTGCGCGTGTCGACGATATTCTTAACGCCGGCGCTGACCAACGCCTCCCGGGCAAGGCCGTCGAAGCCGCCTAAACCGAGCTTCTCGCCGAGCAGGCCGCGCTTCTCAAGCTCCGCCTTGATATCACCGGCGAACGCCTTCGCCTCCAGCGCGCAGGCTTCCGGGCCGGGAGATCCGGTCAGCCAGGAGCGCGCCGGCCGCCACTCTTTGATCCACGGGCACTGGTCGGGCATCTGGTGATAATAGCCGTCGTGCTCATACATCACCGGCTCCTGATCCGCGAAGAAAAGCACGTAGCGGACCATGGGATAGGCGAAGCCCTTGAGCGCGGTGAGATAGCGAATATTTTGGTGGTTGGCTTCCAGGATCGTGGCAATCCCGTATTTGCGCATGAGCATCTGCGCGCGCTCGACGCGCCCGCGCCGCATGCGATCGGGGTTAAGCCGCTCCTGCCAATCCGCCGCTTCGGGACCGAAAGTGAGTTTAGGTGAGTAATCGACCATATAGACCTCCTGGCGCGGGACACGAAATGTTTTTTCGACCCGAATCTATCTGGAACGGCGCGCCGCTTCAACAGGCACGGCCGGGAAACAAAAAATAATACTCCTGGATCCCTTGCAGTATGCCGGGGAGCGGATTAAAGATCGAATGAAAACGAGTTCAAATATGTGGATGACCTTCAAACAACTGTTGCCGCTGTTTCTGTTGCTCGCGTCGAGCGCGCCGAGCGCTGCGGCTGAGCGCGGCCTGGAAAAAGTCCGCATCGCCGTCTCCTCCAAGTCGCTCGGCTTTCTCGACACCTGGGCCGCCAAGGAGCGCGGCTTTTACCGTAAGCATGGCATCGAAGCTGAAATCATCGCCATGCGCCCGCCCTTGACCATCGGCGCGCTGCAATCCGGCGATATCGATTACGCCTTCGGCGCCAGCACAATCTCGCGCGGCAGTATTGCCGGAGCGCCGGTCAGGCTCGTCACCTTGGCGCTCCGAACTTCGTTTCACACCTTGGTCGCCCGGCCCGAGATCAAGTCCATCGCCGACTTGAAAGGCAAAACCATCGCCGTCACCATCGGCGCCGCCGACGATTTCGTCGCGCGCCTCTTGATACGCCGCGGCGGTCTCGACCCGCGCGAGGTGAATTTCGTCAACATGGGGGGATCGGATACGCGCTTTGCGGCGATGCACTCGGGGAGCATCCACGCGACCCCGCTCTCCTTGCCGTTTTTCGTGGTTGCTAAACGCCAGGGCTTTACGGTCCTAGGTTCGGCGTCGGACGTGATCGATATGGCGACGGTGGGGATCGGCACTTCGACGCGTAAAATTCAACAAGAGCGCGAGCAGGTGAAAAAGATGGTCCGGGCGCAATTGGATACGCTGCGCTGGATCAAGAGCCAAAAAGCCGAGGTGGTGCCTTTTCTACAAAAGGTTTTTGGCTTGGACGAGGGCGTTGCGGTGGAGTCCCACGCGATCTATTCCCGGCTGATGATCGAAGACGCGCGCCCCCTGCCGGAAGCTATCAAAACGGTTCTCGAACAGCAGGGCAAACCCGATCTGCCCTTGGATCGCGTCGTCGATGCGACGGTCGTCCAGGAAGTCCTGCGCGAACGGAGATAGGCATGGACAAAAAAGTTTCTTGTTCCTGGTTTCAAGTTTCTAGTTTTCAGATTCCATAACCAGAAACTCGAAACTGGAGACTTATTTTCTGGAGGGATATATGGCTGAGACACCTAAACTCGTTTCCTCGATGGGCAGAGCCGAGCTCGACAAGATTTTTGTTCGCGGTTACGACTTGAACGAGCAATTGCTCGGCAAAATCAGCTTCGCCCAGATGCTTTGCTTGATGCTCCAAGGGCGCATGCCGACGGCTGAGGAAGGACGCATGATCGACAGCATGTTGATCGTCCTCGTCGATCATGGCATGACCACCGGCGCGGCGGCGGCGCGCATGACCTTTCACTCCGCCCCGGAGGCGATCCAAGGCGCGGTGGCCGCGGCGATCCTCGGCGCCGGCAGCGTGCATCTCGGCTCCTCGGAATACTGCGCGAAGATGCTCAATGACGCCTTGCCAAGGAGTTCGAAAGAAACCGATCTCGATGCGGTCGCGAAAAACACCGTTGAGAAACGTTTGGCCAACAAGCAGCTCATTCCCGGTATCGGCCACGGCATCCACACGGGCGGCGATCCGCGCGCGGACAAGCTTTTTCAAGTCGCCCAGCAGACCAAAGTCTATGGCCGGTACTGCGAGCTGTTGGGAAAGATCGGCAAGATCGCCGACGAAAAAGTCGGCAAGCATCTACCGGTAAACGTTACCGGCGCCATCGCCGCGATTTCCATGGACATGGGATTTCACTGGCAGATGTCCAAGAGCTTCGCGATCCTCGGCCGCGCCCTCGGCGGCCTCGCCCACGTCGGTGAGGAAATCCGCCGTCCCATCGCCCGCGGCATTTCGAACCTGATTCGCGACAACCTGCAGTATGAGCCGGAGAAATAGCGAGCGGCAACCGCTCGCTGTTTCGGGTTTCAAGTTCCGGGTTGCGAGTCAACCAGAAACAAGAAACTAAGTGAGGACGGAACAAGATGCTTTACAAACGCAGGGTAATGACCGTTTGCCTGGTTTATTTCCTTTTGACGCTGACCGGCTGATGAAGGAGTTCTTCGATGAACGATCTCAATCAGACGGCGGGAGTTTTCCGAGACCCGACCCGCCCGCTTCACACGCAGGGAGGTTCTACAGGCTATCTCGAAAATTCCCTTGCGGCTGCGGCGGAGCCGTTCAAGGGAATCACCACGGATGGCAAAGTCGTACCGGGGCTGTTCTCGATTGAGAAGACCGGCATTTCCACCCGACCGATCAAACAAGCAGCCGAAGCGTTTCTCGCATCGCTCAAGCCGGAGCAGCGCGCCAAGACGGTTTTCCCGGTGAACACGCCCGAGTGGCGCAAATGGAGCAATATCCATCCGACCTTGATGCGCCACGGCATGCCGCTGTTTGAGATGAGCGATACCCAGCGCGACCGCGCCTTCGCGCTCTTGCGCGAGAGTCTCAGCGCCGAAGGGTTCCAGACCGCGCGGGACGTCATGCGCCTCAATGAAACCGTGCTTGAAATGACCGGCCGGCTCGCCGAGTATGGCGAGGATCTCTACTGGCTGAGCATCATGGGAACTCCGTCGGCCGGCGATCCCTGGGGCTGGCAGATCGACGGCCATCATCTCAACGTCAGTTTTTTCGTCCTTGGCGACCAGGTGGTCATGACTCCAGCCTTTCTCGGGTCGGAGCCCGTCCACGCCACCACCGGCAGATACGCCGGCACGAGAGTATTCAGGGCGGATGAGGACCGGGGCCTGGCGATGATCCGCGCGCTTTCCAGCGAGCAACGCGCCAAAGCGATCATTGCGACCGAGTCTAAGGGTGAAGTTTTAACCGCCGCCTTTCGCGACAATCTGGTGCTTGACTATGCGGGCATACGTTACGACGAGCTGGCGAGCGCCCAGCATGAACCTCTGCTCCATTTGATCGAGCTGCACGTCGGCCGCATGCGGCCCGACCATGCCGAGGTCAAAATGGCCGAGGTGAAGCGTCACCTGCGCGAGACCTATTTTTGCTGGATGGGTGGCATCGAAGACGACAGCGTCTTTTATTATCGCCTGCAAAGCCCAGTGGTCATCATCGAGTTCGACCACCAGCGGGGTATCGCATTCCGCCAGTACGTCAAGCCCTATAAGGACCATATTCACGTGGTCGTGCGCACGCCCAACGGCAACGATTACGGCAAAGATTTGCTACGGCAGCATTACGAGCGGTCCCGTCACCATGTGGGACGTGTTTAACCAATTGCTTCTTCCGGGTTTGGTGTGAAAGAGTATTCACCACAGAGACGCAGAGTTCGCAGAGGTTATTTTTTGTTCCGCCTTCTCCGCGACCTCAGCGCCTTCGCGGTGAAAAGGAGGGGTCATGGCTAAAATCGTGCACATCGCGCTGAAAGTCGATGATCTACAGAAAGCCACCCAGTTCTACGAAAATGTCTTCGGCTTCAAAGAGGTCGAAACCAGCAAGGTGAGGGACCACACCTCGCGCCACTTGAGCGACGGCGCCATCGATCTGGCATTGATCAAGTACGACGCCGAAGAATCCGCCGAGTCGCTCGCTTCGGGCGCGGGACCTTGCATTCACCACTTCGCCATCGAGGTTGATGATTTCGACAAGTCCGTGGCGGACATCAAAAAACTTGGCTGTGAGATCATCAGCGATCCGGGCGTGGTACCGGTGAAGTTCCGCGCCCCCGGCGGCACCGTCGCTGAAATCGTTCCCACGGCGCGCTACAAAAAGCCCGATTAGTGCCGGCGCATTCACGACTGCATATCTCGCGAGCAACGCCACGCGTCAGCAATTGTCGGGTCGGGTCAAAGAGTTTCTTTAGTCGCCGATGTCCTCGACGAGCGCGATAATTCCTGGTTAACCAATGGGAGGAGCCTATGGATGCAACCGCAAAGATCGCTCGGTTCGTGGCGGAAACGAAATACGATAAGTTCCCGGCGAAAGCGTTGGAGACGGCGAAGACCGCCGTCATGGACTGTCTCGGGGTCGCACTCGCCGGCAGCAAAGAGGAATGCGCGAAAATCTGCGCCGAGATCGCGCGCCAGGAAGGCGCCAAAGAAGATGCGACGGTCATCGGCCAGGGTTTCAAATCCTCGGCGCTGCACGCGGCCTTGGCCAACGGCACGGCGGCCCACGCCATGGACTTCGATCATAGCTTCACGCTCATGGGGCAGCCTACCGCGCCGATCATTCCCGCGCTGATCTCGTTGGGAGACGCGCTCGGCGCCAGCGGCCGGCGGATTCTCGAAGCTTACGTCGCGGGTTATGAAGTCACCGCCAAACTATGCTTTTCGCTGCGCGAAAGCCCCCACGACGGCTGGCACGCGCCGCCCACGGTGGGATCCTTCGGCGCCGCCGCCGCCTGCGCGAAGCTGCTCGGCCTCGATGCGCCTCATGTCGAGATGGCGCTCGGCATTGCCGCTTCGATGGCGAGCGGCATCGTGGCAAACTTCGGCACCATGACCAAGCCGCTGCACGTCGCCCTCGGAGCGCGCAACGGCGTGCTCGCGGCCAAGCTCGCCCAAGCGGGTTACACGGCGAACCCCAAGGCGATTGAAGGAGGCTTCGGCTTTTATAAAAATTTTCACCCCTCGGCGCCGATCCACGACGAGCCGTTGGAAGAACTGGAAAAGTCGTACGCTTTGCTCACCGACGGCATTCGCATCAAACCCTATCCCTGCGGCGGCCTCACGCATCAGGCCATCGACGCGGTGCTCGAATTCAGGGCGCAGCACCGCCTCACCGCCGACAGGGTCGACTCGATCGACGTCGATGTCACCAAGCACACCTTTGAAAGAATCGTCTTCCGCGTCCCTCAAAGCGGCATCCAGGGAAAATTTTGCATGCCCTATCTTCTGGCGCGGGCGATCATCGACGGCAGAGTTTCGCTGGATCATTTCACCGATGCCGCGGTGCGCGATCCCGACGTGCTCAAGCTGGCCGAGAGAATCCGGATGAATCTCGACACGAAACTGAAAGCGAGCGACGCGGGCGGCCGCCCCTGCCGGGTCACGCTGCGCTTGAAGGATGGGCAAACTCTCACGCGCGAGGTCGAGCACGCCAAGGGCGGCCCCGAAGTCCCCATGACCCCGGGCGAGCTCAAAGGAAAATTTATCGAGTGCGCGCGCCAGACGATCAACGACGGCGCCACCCTGCGCGCCTTGGAATTCATCGAGAGGCTGGATACCTTGGACAATATTCGCCCGCTTTGCCAACTGCTGGCGGGATGAATATGGAGAGCACGTCATGAAAATGCCCTTAGCGCTTTTGGCAGCTATCCTCTTTTATTGTGGTCCGGTTGCAATCGCGGATGCCCAGGTCGATCCTTTCTACAAAGGCAAACAGATAAAGATCGTAGTGGGCTTTACCGCTGGTGGGATTATCGACCTCTGGGCGCGGCTTTTCACCCAGCACATGGGCAAACACATCCCCGGCAATCCTGACTTGGTAGCCCAGAATGTTGCCGGCGCCGGCTCGATGATTGCGGCCAACCAACCCTATAACGTCGCTAAACCAGACGGCATCACGCTTGGAATGATCTCCAGCGGACTTTATGCTCACGCCCGTTCTTAGCGACAATCGTATTAGCGCTTTCCTCGGCATGCCGCCGGGCGACGGGAAAAAGCCTGGGGCATTCACCTGCACGAGCGCTATGAGATCGTTAGGCACGCGATGCATCAAGAACGGGCGCGCTGGCGCTTCGACGCGGACAGCTCGGTCAACTACGACTTCACCCAAATCAAGCGCCGGGCGTGATCCTCGCTGCGCTCGGAATCTCATATCGCAAATCCCAGATCTCAGACTTCCCCTTTTGGAATTTGAAATCTGAAATTTGAAATTTGAGATGGCGAAGCGCAAATGGCGCTTCGCGCACGCTTGACAGCCGGTGCCGAAGGCGCAAAAATTCGGTCGCGACCCGCACAAAGGAGCTGCATACGGCAAAACAAGTGCAAGAAGCGCTGGACCTCGTTTCCGTCGATGAGTCGAATCCGGTGACCACCACCCGCTGGCGGCAGCATGCTCGCGCGCTCGTCTCCAACTGGCTCGGAGTGGTCGGGGTGCTCGCATTTTTTTCCGCCTGGGAATTATCGACCCGCCTCGAAATCCTGAACCCCTTTTACTTCCCGCCGTTCAGCAAGATCATCGTCAAAGGCTACGAGCTTTTCGCCAACGGCTCCATCTGGGAGCATATGTGGTTCAGCCTGACGAATTTCGCCATCGGGTTTATCGTCTCTGCGGTTCTCGGGGTGGTTCTTGGCGTACCGATGGGCTGGTACAGAAACATCGCCAAAGCCGTCGATCCGCTTTTGTCGGGCATCTATGCCACGCCGCTCATCGCCCTGCTGCCGTTGATCATCATGCTCTTCGGACTTGGACCGGTCTCAAAGATCATCATGACGGTGCTTGCAGCGGTCTTTCCGATTTTGATCAACACCATGACGGGCATCGCCAATACCGACCATCGGCTGATTACGATGGCGCGCGCCTTCGGCGCGAAGGACAGCACGGTCTTTCTCAAAGTTTCGATCCCCGGCTCCCTACCCTACATCGTCGCGGGCATGCGCGTGGCGCTCGGCCGCGCGTTGGTTTACATCGTCGTCGCCGAGCAATACGGCGCGGCCATGGGGTTGGGCTATTTAACTTCCGTCGCCGCGCAGCGCTTTCAAATCGCCGCGATGTTCGTGCCCATCGTCATCATCGCCGCCCTCGGCGCCAGCCTGAACGAATTGCTCAAAACCGTGGAGGGGCGCCTGGAGAAATGGAAGCCGCAAAAGTGATTCGCTGAGAATTTTGCATTCGGAGGGATCCATGAAATCCGCAACAAGACTCTTAGGAATGTCGTTTTTACTTTTGGCCATCGGGGTTACTATGCGCCCGAGCCAGGGCAGCGCCCAAGGCATTAAAATGACCGCGGGGCAAACGGGCATTAACCCCGGCTCCGGTCTGTTTACTATCGCCGAGAAGGAAAAGTTCTACGCGAACCACGGTCTTAATGTTAACATCGTCAAGACCAACACGGCGGCCGCCGTGCAAGCGATGCTCGGTGGGACCATGCAAATGGCGACGGGGGCAGGGGCGGCGGCATTCGTGACGGCGACTCTCGAGGGGGCGCCACCCTTTGTATTGGTGGGCTCCTGGTCCAATGTCTTCCCATACAAAATCATGGCACGGAATGACATTAAAAAAGCTGAAGACCTCAAGGGCAAAACCGGGCATGTCGGCGCGCCCTTCGGCACCATTCCCGACACGGCGTTACGATTCGCGCTGACCAAGCTAAGATTAGATCCAGAAAAAGATGTCAAACTCGTGCAGCACTCCAGCGCCGACCCCGCCAGCATATTGGCCGCCATGGACAGAGGCGACGTGCAGTTCGGCATTCTCGCTCCGCCTTTCGACCTCATCGCCGAGCGGCGAGGTTATACTATGTTGCTTGCGCTGCCCGCTTTGGGAATCCCGTGGCAAAACAACGGTGAATGGGTTGCACAATCGTACCTGAGAACTCATCGAGACAACGTGCTTCGCTTCATGAGAGCGACCGTGGACGCGATCAGGTTCTACTTTGATCAGAAAGAAAAGACAATCAACCATATGACCGAATACCTTGGCCGCAGTCGCAACGAAACCGAATACGCCTATAACATGTTTAAGAATTGGCTCGATCGCAACCCCAGACCGAAGGTAGAAACCATCCGGACGACGCTCGAAGCCATCAGGAGAACCACGCCGAAAGCGGCAACGGCGAACGCGGCATCATTCATCGACACCAGCCTCGTGGACCAGTTGGTGAAGGAAGGATACTACAAGTAGGCGGCGCGCAGACTTCGTCGAGGATCGAGGATAGAAGATCGAGGATTGCGATTCTCCATCCTCCATCTTCGATCCTCGAGTTTCATCGGATTGACCCCCTCTTGACGCGATGCTAGAAGTTTCGAAAATTCAATGAAAAGAGAAGTCGCGTGAAGCTTTACAACTTCGATCTCGTCGCCTATCCCCATGTTCCCAAGGAAGCGCCACGCACGCCGGTACCGAGCAATTACTTCGATCCGGCCAAAGGGGCGGCGAATTACGCCGAACATCTGGAAGAGATGGCTTATTGCGAGGAATTGGGATTCGACGGCGTGGTTTTCAACGAGCACCACTACAGCGCCTACGGCACCATGCCGTCGCCGAACTTGATTGCCGCCGCGCTCAGCCAAAAAACCAAACGCATCAAGATCGGCGTGCTCGGAAACATCCTGCCGCTGCGCAATCATCCCGTGCGCGTCGCTGAAGAGTACGCCATGATCGATTGTCTCTCTAACGGCCGGCTCATCGCCGGCTTCGTGCGCGGCATCCCGCCGGAATACATCTGGTACGGCGTAAACCCGGAAGAATCCCGCGGGCGCTTCGAGGAAGCCTACGACCTGATTATGACCGCGTGGACCGAACCGGTCTGGAGCCACGACGGAAAATTCTTCCAGCTGAGGGACTGCGCGATCTGGCCGCGCCCCTTGCAGCAGCCGCATCCGCCGGTATGGATCGCGGCGCGCAGCGCCGAGTCCATCGAATGGTGCGTGAAGCGGCGCCTCCCCTGCGCGCAGGTTTACCAAACCACCGGGCAGATCGAAGACACCTTCGGTTATTATCGTACCAAAGCAAAAGAACAAGGTTGGGAAGCCAAGCCGGATCAATTCATTCTCTGCCGCCACATCTATATCGACGACACCGATCAGAAAGCGCGCGAGTTCGCCGAGCCGGCGATGCGCTATTTCTTCACTGTCTTCAATCGTGGTTTCAACGAAGCGCTGAATAAGAGCGCGGTCGACCAGCGGCTGGCCGCGGCCCTGACGACGGAACGATCCTTCAGCTACTTCCGCGACGGCAACCGGGAACGGCGCGATTTTTCCAAGCTCGACTGGGATGGACTACTGAGCACCGGCTATCTCATCGCCGGCAATCCCGACAGCGTCGCCAAGCAGATTCAGGACCAGATGAAGCAGGTCGGCGCCGATCATTTCATGGGCATGTTCCACATCGGCAATCTGCATCACGACAAGGTGATCAACTCGCTCAATCTCTTCAAAAGAGAGATCATGCCGCGGCTGCAGTGATGCGGAGCCAGCACATTCTGGTCTGACAAGTTCCAAGGCGCTCTAGCAGAGTTGTTGTCGCCGCCGTTAACCAACGTTCCCAACCATTGTCTGTTTCCTGCTCGCAGCCGGAGTGCTATCCTTGGCAGAGACGTTATGGATGAGGGGTCGGTAGATACAAATCTATCAGTTTGCCGCGTGAGCCGACGCCAGGCCCTGCGTCTTATGGCCATTGCAGCGACAACTACGTTATTGCCGTACGGTCGCGAGCAGCCGGCGTTCGCTGCCGCCCTCCCGTCTTGCATCGTGCGGCCGGAACAAACCGAAGGGCCCTACTTCGTAGACGCCAAACTCAACCGCTCTGACATCCGCTCGGAGCCTTCGGACGGCTCGGTGAAACCAGGCGTGCCACTACGGTTGACGTTCAAGGTATCTCACATCAATGCCAACTCCTGCGCGCATCTCACCGGCGCCATTGTCGATATATGGCAATGCGACGCCCTCGGCGTCTACTCCGGCGTACGCGATGCGAATATCGGTTTCGATACCCGACAAAAACATTTCCTGCGCGGATATCAGACGACGGATGCGAACGGCAGCGCCGAGTTTCTGACGATCTATCCCGGCTGGTATGAAGGCCGCGCCGTGCACATCCACTTCAAGATTCGCACCGACCTCTCATCGCGACGCGCGTACGAGTTCACGTCTCAGCTCTATTTCGACGAATCGATCACCGATCAGATTCTCAAGCAAGCGCCGTACAATACCAGAGGGCGGCGGAGGACCGCCAACGACGCCGACTTTGCGTTTCGCCGCGGCGGCAAGCAATTGATCCCCGCTTTCACCAAGGAAGCCCAGGGCTATTCCGCAAGGTTCGACATTGGATTGCAGATGACTTGAGTCCAATGTCTTCTTCGACCTCGCCGGATCAGATTCGTCGGCTCGTCAACGAGCTTTACGCCGCCTGGTCGTTCCATCAACAAGTCGCTGCGAGGGTCCTTTTTATCCTGACCCGAAGCGTCCTTGACATCCGGCACTCCCTCCCATAATTCTGCCTGAAGAGCATTTCTCGGGAAGGAATTTCATGGCAGGAAACAAAAACTTCATTATCGGCGTCGACACCGAAGGCTCGTTCACTGACGTCGTCGTGCTGGGCGCCGCGGGCGAAGCGGGGGCGGCTATTTGTCGCGTGGTCTGGTAGATCATCAAAGGTCAGGGAAATAAATCATGCCACGTGTCAGAGATATCCGTCTCAATCCAGTTAAATATGAAACGTTCCTTCATCGTCTCTGGGCGATCGGTGAGGAAGGAAGGGCCTCCATCCAGAGGGTGACCGCCTCACCTATCGTCTCGCAGGGCGGCGAATGCATGGCATCGTTTTATACCGCAGAAGGCACGATGATCCTGGCGTGCTCCGGTCACCTGAGATTTGCCGCGGCCACCTCCGACGCTATTAAGAAACTCATTGAGTGGTATTCCAGAAGTCCGGGTTTCTTCGATGGTGACCAGTTTTTCTTCAACGACCCCTATGTCGCCGGCGCTCATACCTTTGACATGATGATCATCAAACCTGTCTTCTATCGCAACCATCCGGTGGCTTGGGTCTCATCGAGCATTCACACAGCGGACACCGGCGGCGTCTTGCGCGGTCTCGCCAGCGAAATTTACCATGAAGGCATCCGTATTCAGGGGATGAAGCTGGTTGAGAAAGGCGAGTTTCGCGAAGACGTGTTTCGCTGCCTGACCCAGCAATGTCGCGATCCGGAATACGTGGGCCTCGATCTTAAATCACAGATCGCTTCCAACAACGTTTGCGCCAAGCGTTATATCGAACTCGTCGAAAAGCTCGGCCTCGATTTCGTCCGGCAGGCCGGAGCGAAAATGATCGCGGACTCCGAGCGATTGGCGCGGGCGCGCCTGCGTAAACTTCCGGACGGGAAATGGTTTTCGCGGGTTTTCGGGACCGCGTGGGACAGACGCGAGGGGAAGGTCAAAGAGTATTTGGTCGCCTGCGCCATGAGCAAAGAAGGCGACGATCTGCTACTGGACTTTACCGGAACCAGCGGCGAAATGACTGACAGCACCAATTCAACCTTGGCCGGAACCATCGCCCAGATAGCTGTCGTTATGACCGATTTTCTTTTCTGGGATGTACCCTGGAGCGATGGCCGGCTGCGGCCGGTTAAAGTTCATGTGCCGGAAGGAAGCATCTTGAATTGCACTTTTCCGGCCGCGTGTGGAGGGGCTCCGGCGGTGGGTGTCCAGGCGAAAATCGCCGTGAGCGATTGTATCGCGCGGATGCTTTACAGCGCGGGCCACCAAGATATCAACGCACCGTGGCAGGGTATCTGGTATACCGGAGGCCCGGGGTATTTCTACGGCGGGCATAATCGCGACGGCATCCCCGTCGCCCAAGGTCTTTACGACGGACATGGGTCCGGCCTCGGCGCCACGCCGACCCGCGACGGGGTGCATTGCGGCGGTAATATGAACATCCCCTCGGGTGGAATCAGCGATGTGGAGCGCATCGAGATGCAGTACCCGTTCTTGTACTTCACCCGCAATTTTCACCTGGATGGCGGGGGTGCCGGCAGGTTCAACGGCGGGACCGGAAGCTTTCGCATTTATATGATTTACGGCTCACAAGACTGCAGCGTCAGCTACCATCCTTACAGTCGCCTACCGGAGGGCGTCGGTCTTTTTGGTGGCCATCCGGCGGGAATCGGCGGAGTTCGCGCGGTTTATCACACGGCCGGCCCCACCCTATTGCAGCGCTTGAAGAATGGGCTATATCCCATACGCCCGGATCAAATCGAGAGTGGCGACTGGGGAACCGTCGCTCATCCGGCCGAGATTAAGGGCAGAGTGAACCTTCCCGAGTTTACGATTGTGGCAGACTTCGTTGGCGGCGGCGGCGGCTATGGAGATCCGATCGAGCGCGAACCCGACAGGGTCGCCAAAGACGTCAGGCGAGGCATTGTTTCCCCGCGCATCGCGGAGAAGATTCATGGCGTCCTCCTAATCCAAAGTTCGCTGGTTCCAGATAACATTGCCACGCTGAAGCGACGACAGGAGATTCGAGAAGAGCGGATCCGGGAAGGCAAACCTTTTTCCGGGACAACCTCTAGTTTATCCGATGCCGTTAGGAAATCGACGAATTGGGAACAAATGGTCAAGTTCCACGAGTATCTCGCCATCGCGAGGAACGGCAAAACCGAGGCGATCCGCTGTCTCCGTTGCGGTCACCTCTTTTGCCCAAAGCACGACAATTACAAGCTCTACGCCCTGCGCCGGGAACGGGACCTTTATGATCTGGCGCAACGTCTTGTGCCATCAGGAGAGTCCTATCTAGGCGGATACTTGGAATACTATTGTCCAGGGTGCGCAACGCTTCTACAGGTCGATGGCTATTGCGAGGCATTTCCAAACTCCAGAGAGCCGCTGCATGACTTTTACCAACAGCCGTAGTTAGGACCATTCGTCACCGCATGAGAAACAAAAGGGGGAATGACAGCATGGCATCGAAAGGGCAATACATCATCGGCATCGACACCGGCGGAACCTTTACTGACGTGGTCGTGCTGGGTGATACAGGCGAGGTGTGGACGGCGAAGGCGTCGACCACGCCCGACGATTTTTCTCGCGGCGTGATGGATGCCGTCAAAGAAGCCAGCGGCGCTGTTGGTGTTGAAATTTCCGAGCTGCTCGGACGAACCACGCTCTTCAAACATGGCAGCACCGTAGCGACCAACGCGCTGATTACACGTAACGGCTGCAAAGTCGGCCTGATCACCACCAGGGGTTTCGAAGACACCACCGAGATCATGCGCGCCATCGGCCGTGTCGACGGTCTTTCCGGCGATGAGATCAAACACGTCACGTGGATCACCAAGCCGGAACCCTTCGTGCCGCGCGAGCGCGTCGTCGGCGTGCGCGAGCGCATGGACTACCAAGGCAACGAGATCGTGCCGCTCAACCGCGCCGACGTGATGGAAGCGATCCGCAGACTCATCGAAGATGACAAAGTCGAAGCGATCGCCGTAAGCCTCATGCACGCCTGGGCCAATCCGAGGCACGAAGAGGAGATTCGCGCCCTCAGCGCGGAAGCCGACCCGCGCAGAAAAGTCTATTGGTCCTTCGGCAGCTCGCTATCGCAGGTCGCCGGCGAATACGCCCGCGCCAACACGGCGATCCTCAACAGCTATCTTGGCCCCACCGTCGAGCGTTATTTAAAGGGACTGGAAACGAAGCTAAAAAGCGGCGGGCTCAAGGGACCGCTTTTGATCATGCAGGGGAACGGCGGCGTCGCCCACCGCGAGCACGTGAGCGCCATCGCCAATCTGCAATCCGGCCCGGCGGGCGGCATGATCGCATCCGCTTACGTCGCCGGCGTGCTCAAGCATGAGAACGTCATCACCACCGACATGGGCGGCACGAGCTTCGACGTGGGGCTGATCACCGACGGTTACTGGCGCTACGCGCAAGAGCCCATCGTCGAGCGCTTCCGTATGCTCCAGCCGATCATCGACATCGAGTCCATCGGAGCGGGCGGCGGCACCATTGCGCAAGTCGAGGCGGAAACCGGCCGGCTCCTGGTGGGACCGCGCAGCGCCGGCGCCAGCCCCGGCCCGGTTTGCTACGACGCCGGCGGCGAACAGGTCACGGTCACCGACGCCGATGTCGCCCTCGGCATCATCGATCCCGATTATTTTCTCGGCGGCAAGAAATCGCTGAATAAAGAGAAGGCTCTGCGTGTCATCGAGGAAAAGATTGCGCGGCCATTGAAACTCAAAGTCCACGAAGCCGCGGCGGGCATCTATGACATCGTCAACGCCAAGATGTCCGACCTCATCCGCCGCCAGGTCGTGCGCACCGGCTACCTGCCGGAAGAGTTCGTCATCTACGCTTTCGGCGGCGCCGGCGCGGTTCATGCCTCGGGATTCGCGGCGGAGTTGGGGATCAAGAAAATTTATATCTTCGCCACCTCCCCGGTCTTCTCAGCCTTCGGCGCGGCGGCGGCCGACGTGATTCGCGCTCGCGTGCTAAGCTGCCAGTACGTTTTGCCCGCCGACCCGGCAACGATCAATCGGCGTCTCGATACCGTGGAGAAGGAGCTGAGCGCAGCGCTGAGCGGCGAAGGCTTCAAGCCCAATCAAGTCGAGTTCCGCCGCTACTACACCATGCGCTATCGCCGCCAGAGCGCCGGGGTTGAATTGCCCGCGAGCTGGGAGCGCTTCAACCCCAAGCGCATGGCTGAAATCCAGACCGCCTTCGAAAAGAAGTACGTAGAACTCTACGGCGCCGGGGCCGGTTACACCAAGGCGGGCATCGAGATCAGCGAGATTCGAGTCGACGCCGTGGGCAAGGTCGCCAAGCCCCGGCTGAGCGCCAAACGGAAAACCGGCGGCAACCCGCGCGCCGCGCTTAAAGGCAAGCGCCGGGTGTTCTTCGCGCGTCCGCAGCGCAAGTTCATCGATACGCCGGTCTATGATTACGAAAGGCTAGGCGTCGGCGCGGCGGTGAAAGGACCGGCGATCATCGAGTTGCCATTCACCACGACGCTCGTGCCGCCGGATCATAAGATTGCCGTCGATCCTTTCATGAATTTGGTGATGGAGGTGCCTTGATGAGTTTCGAGTTTCGCGTCTCGAGTCTCGGGGCAAAAGCCAAGATCTCCGAAACTGCGTGCGGGCGCCTCTTATTTTGCCTGGTCATCGTCCTTACCACGACTTTCGCCGGCGCGCTTCCTACCCTCGCCCAGCCCGTCCGCATCGCCGTCGGCGCGGCGAGCGTCGCGTCCCTGCCGACCTGGGTCGCCCATGACGGCGGTTACTTCGCCCGCGAAGGCGTGCCCACTGAGTTGATCTACATCCGCGGCGGGCCCCAAACCATGTCCGCGTTGATAGCCGGCGAGGTTCCCTACGCGCAAATTTACGGCGGCGCGCTCGTTCCCGCGCGGCTGTCCGGCGCGGATGTCGTGATCGTTTCCGGCCTGATCAACTCGCCGTTCTTTTCCATCATCACCGCCAAAGGTATCGACAAGCCGGAAGATCTGCGCGGCAAAAAGATCGGCGTTACCACCTTCGGGTCGGCCACGGATTTCGCATTGCGCTTGGCGCTCAAAAAGTGGGGGATCAAGGCCGATAGCGAAGTGAGCATCTTGCAGATGCGCGGCGTACCGGAAATCTTGCCGGCAATGGCAGCCGGCGCGCTGCACGGCGGCGTGATGTCGCCGCCGACCAACATGATGGCGATCCGAGCCGGCTTCAAAGAACTCGCCTTTTTGCCCGACATCGGAATTTCCTTCCAGCACACAAGCCTGGCGACGACGCGAAAATACATCGAGCGCAACCGGCCAGCTGTGATCAGGGTCATGAAAGCGTACAACGCGGCGATCGAGCGCATCAAAAGCGATAAGAACTTTACGCTCAAGGTCTTATCCAAATATATGAGCACGACCGACCCTGTGGTTCTTGAATACAGCTATAAAGTCGGACTGCCGCTGTTTCGCGTGCCCCCACAGCCGACTCTTGAGGGCCTTCAGGCGATACTGGATTTTTTGGCGGACAAAGATCCCAAAGCCAAACAGGCGCAGCCGAAAGACTTCGTCGATACGTCTTTGCTGGAAGAGATCGCCAAGAGCGCGCGATGAGATCCATTCCATCCAGGTAAAAAAATGGGGTCTTCCGAGATTACCGTGAAAGACTATTCACCACAGAGACGCAGAGTTCACAGAGGTTATTTTCTACTCCCCCTTCTCCGCGACCTCAGCGCCTCCGCGGTGCAATTTCCGAGTCCTTGGACTGAAACAAAACAATAGGATAAGCGATGAAGCAAAAGAAGACCGCCATTGACCCGATCCGCTACGAAATGTTTCTGCACCGTCTCTGGGCCATCGGCGAAGAGGGACGCATGACGCTGCAGCGCGTCACCGCCTCCCCCATCGTCTCCCAGGGCGGCGAGTGCATGAGCTCGTTCTATGACGAGAAGGGCACGATGGTGCTCGCCTGCTCCGGCCATCTGCGCTTCGCCGCGGCAACCTCCGATGCCATTGAGAGTCTGATGCAACGATTCGGAAAATCGCCCGGCTTTTTCGACGGCGACCAGTTTTTCTTCAACGACCCCTACGTCGCCGGCTCGCACACCTACGACATGATGATCGTCAAGCCGATTTTTCATTGCGGTAAATTGATCGCCTGGACCGCCACAAGCACGCATACGGCGGACACCGGCGGCCTGCTGCGCGGCGGCGCCTACGAGATTTTCCACGAGGGCATCTGTGTTCCGGGATTGAAGATCGTCGAGAAAGGCGAGTTCCGCGAAGATGTCTTTCAGACGATCACCGGCATGTGCCGCGACCCACAGTACGTCGGCCTCGACGTTAAGGCGATGATCGCCGGCAACAACATCTGCGCCAAGCGCTACCTCGGATTGGTGGCAAAGTTCGGCCTCGAATTCGTCCAACGCGCGGGTGAAAAAATGATCGAGGACTCCGAGGCCAAGACGCGCGCCAAATTGAAATCCATGCCCGACGGCACCTGGGTAACGCGCCAGTACGTCACGACACTGGACCGCAAGACCCGCAAGTCCGTCGCCCAGCAGCTCTACTGCACGATGACGAAAAAGAACGACGAGCTTCATTTCGATTTCACCGGCACGAGCCCGCAAACCGACACCGACCATAACTCCACCCTGCCCAGCACGGTGGCGCACCTCGCGCTGGCGTTGACCAACGCGCTCTTCTGGGACGTGCCCTGGAGCGATGGCAAGATGCGCCCGGTGAAGATCAACGTGCCTGAAGGAACGATCCTCAACTGCAAATATCCCGCCGCCTGCGGAGCCGGCCCCCGCATCGGCAACGTCTTGGTATCGACGGTCTGCGAAGCGGTGGCGAAGATGATCTACGCTTCCGGGCGCTACGACGACGTCAACTGTTCAACGACGGGCAACTTGGAATTTGTCGGCGGCCCCGGCTACTTCTACGGCGGCCACACGCGCGAAGGCATTCCCGTGGCCCAGGGCCTTTACGATATTCACGGCGCCGGCATGGGCGCGGCGCCGCACCGCGACGGCGTCAACACCGGCGGCCACATGAACATTCCCTCCGCCGGCATCACCGACATCGAGCGCATCGAGATGCAGTACCCGTTTCTTTACTTCACGCGCTCGCACAATCCCGACGGCAGCGGCTTCGGTCAATATCGCGGCGGTCTCGGCAGCCACCGCGTCTATCTCATTTGCGGTTCGAAGGATTGCAGCGTCGACTACAAACCCTACGGCGGCGTCGCCCAGGGCGGTTTTGGACTCTTTGGCGGATATCCCACGGGAATCGGCGCCACCCGCGTGATGATCGAAGCGGGATTAGAAATGCTCGATCGAGTCCGAGCCGGGGAGCATCCCACTGCCGGCGCCATGCGCGCAGGCGAATGGGGCAAATCGTTTCTCCCGGCCGGGGTGCCGGAGCGCGTCCCGCTGCCGGAAGGAAGCTTGCTGGTCGACTACGTCGCCGGCGGCGGCGGTTTCGGCGATCCCATCGATCGCGATCCCCAACTCGTTTTAAGAGACTTCGGACGCGGCTGGGTCAGCCGGGAAATCGCGGAGCGTATTTACGGCGTCGTCATCTCGCGCGACAGCCTTGCGGTGGATGCCGCGGCGACGGAAGCACGCCGAAGCGAAATCCGCCATGTTCGCAAGCGAGAATCGGCGCCGGTATCGGGAAAAACCAGCGGCGTGTTAACGCCGGCGAGCGACCGCTGGCAAACTCTGCTGCGTTTCCATGCGGCGATGGAAATCAGCGCCGGCGGCAAACAGCGCGTGATTCGCTGCACGCGCTGCGGCCATTTGCTGTGCGATGCCAAAGAAAACTACAAACTTTACGCGCTGCACCGGACCAAGCATTTAAGCCAAATTATGCCGCCGCTGCCGACCGGCGAGCCTTATATTGGCGAGTACCACGAGTACTTTTGTCCCGGTTGCGCGACCCAACTCCAAGTTGATATGTTCAGCCCCACATTAGGCGGCGACCCGATTCTTTGGGACACGCGGATCGACGCGGACAAACTCAAGAGCCACTAAACGCGAAGGAGGGCTTCCAATGACTTTGACCCAAAGCAAGACGAGCTATCTAACCTTTCTATGTGTCCTATCTGTCGTATTCGTCCTATCGGTCCAATCTTCTTCCGCCCAAGAGCGGATCACTCTCGGCGTCACCTCCCGCAACGGCACCACCGCACTTCCCTTCGTCATCGCCGAGGAAAAGGGCTTCTTCAAGAGCGAAGGGCTCGACGTCATCATCGTCGTCATGCAGAATCAAGTGGTGGTCAACGGCGTCGTCGCGCGCAACGTCGACTACGGCGGCACGTTTTCGAACTTCGTCGGCGCCGCGCTCTCCGGGTTGCCGGTGCGCATCGTCATGTCCGCCATGGACGGCTCGGACCACTACCTCGTCACCGTGCCGAGCGTGAAACGAGTCGAAGACCTCAAGGGCAAGATCTTCGGCATCAGCAGCTTCGGCGGCACGCCCCACAGTGAAGCGGTCACGATCCTGCGCAAATACGGCATGAATCCCGAAAAGGACGTGACCTTTCTTCAGATCGGCGGCAGCGCAAGCCGCTACACCGCGCTGGAAGGCGGGTCGATCCAAGCCGCGATGCTGGTTCCGCCGTTCAACAATTTCGCGACCAAGCGCGGCTTCAATCAGCTCATGTCGTTCAATGACATCATGAATATCCCGCTCGGCGGACTCACCACCCACACCCAAAAGGTGAAAGAAAAACCGGATGAGATCGTTAGAATGATCAAAGCGGTCCTGAAGGCCAGCGACTACATCCGTAACCGCAAGGTCGACATACTGTCCTATTTAGAAGCCAAGTGGGGCATCAAAGAGGCGGACGTTCGCGAAAGCATCTACCGCGACATGGTCGGCCTTTACAGCCGCGACGGCGTCGCGCCCGACGAAACCATGAAGAACGTCATTCAGTTGGTGCGCGACACGCGCAAATCCAAAGACGACAAGACACTCGCCGACATCGTCGATTGGAGTTTCGCGAAAAGAGCGCAGGCGGAGTTGAAGAGTCGCTGACGCCATCGTGCTCGTGTCTCGTGATCGTGCTCGGAAGCTAGTCGCCGTTTACGAACACGAGCCACGAGCACGAACTACGACCCCAGCTTCTTAAAAAACCCTTCCTTCTCCAACTCATCCAACAGCGAGTGGTCCACGAACTCTTCCGGAGTGCGGTTTTTAAAATCCGCGTTTTGCTCGGCGTAGAACTTGAGGGTCTCGCGCACGCCCTCCAAATTCACCCGCGGCGGGAAGGAGAAGCGCGGCGCGAAGTAATCATAGGTCGATTTCAGGGTCTCCAAATCTTCGACGCGCATCCGTTTAGCGAAAATTTTCATGGTTGACTCGCGATCGGTCTTAATCCGTTGAATCGCCTCGGCGTAGGCACGCACGAAACGTTTGACGCGGTCGCGATTGTCCCTCAGCGAGCTGCCTTTCACGTTCAAGGTCGATTGCGCGAAATTCACGCTCATCTCGCCCATGTCCGCCAGGATGCGATAGCCCGCCTTTACCGCGATAGTCAAATGCGGCGGGGATAGGACTGTCGCGTCCATTCGGCCCGCCATGAGCGCGCCCAGCCGGGTCGGCGAATCGCCGCCGATAATCGTCTGGACGTCCGTGAGTTTCATGCCCCACTCTTTCAGCGCCAGTTGCAGCGCGAGATCGTTGGAGCCGCCGAAGTTGAGGATATTGATTTTTTTGCCCCGCAAATCTTTGGGCGTGCGGATCTCCGGCTTGACGACAAAGGCGTAAGGAAACTTATTATACGACGCCGCAATGATCTTGATGTCCGTCCCCCGCACGGCCGCGGCCAGCGGACCCGTCGCCGAACCGGTGGCGAAATGTGTGCTGCCGCCGAACAAAGCCGCGACCGATCGGGCGCTGCCGGTGATCATGATGACCTCAACGTCGAGCCCGTATTTATCGAATATCTTTAGATCCTTCGCTACCCACACGGCGCTTTGAAAACCCGCGTGACCGCCATAGTCCGCAATGAGCTTTTCCGCGGAATAGGCAACGGAATTTTTGACACACAGTAGAGCAAGCAGCACTAATAAGATATACGATTCCCGTTTCATTTTCATTCGAACTCTCACTCCTATTTATTATAGATATCACCCCGGCCGGCTGGCCTGAGATTAAAGGAATCTTAGGAGTTTGGCGCTGTCTCGTCAAGACTGCAAAGCGACCGGACTTCGACCAACCCAACACCTGAGCGAATGCGAAGGATGTCCGTTCCATCATCGCTCGCCTCACCTCTTACTCCTCTCGCCTCACCGAATTACTTTATCCGCCCGCACCAGCACGTTGGGCGGAATTGTCACGCCGATTTGCTTCGCAGCTATCAGACTGATCACGAACTCGAACTTCATCGGCTGCTCGACGGGAATTTCGGCGGGCTTGGTGCCTTTCAAGATCTTATCGACAAAGTCAGCGGCGCGCCGCCATATGTCCGTATTGTCTGGCCCGTAGCTCATCAAGCCGCCGGCGTCAACAAACTCACTGTAATGGTACATCGCCGGCAACCGGTTTTTTGCCGCGAAGTCCAACACTTGACGTTGCTGAGTATTGATAAGTCCACCTGTGGTCGTAATGAGCGCCTGGGCGCGTTCCTTTTTCGCTCGTGCGAATGCGCCCTCAAAATCGTCAAGGCTTCGCACCTCCAGCGATATAAGTTTGAGTCCCAACGCCTTGGCCGCAGCCTCCATATCTGTGAGTGCCAGGTTTCCCCTGATACCACCCGGTTGCCAGAGGAAGGCCACCCGGACAACCTTGGGGAAGGCCTCCTTGAGCAGTTCCGACCGTTTGCCATCTAGATCCGGCGTCATGAGGCTAAGTCCGGTGATATTCCCTCCTGGTCGTGCCAGGCTGGAGACAAGCCCAGTTCCTACTGGATCGGCAGCAGAGGCGATTACGATCGGAATTGTCCCGCTCGCCTTCTTAGCAGCTAAAGTAGTGCCTCCGACGGTGACGATGACGTCAACTTTGAGACGAACCAGCTCGGCTGCAAGGTCAGGCAGCCGTCCGCGTTTCCCTTCTGCATATCGGTACTCAATGACAATGGTTTTTCCTTCGACATAGCCGAGCTCGCGCAGTTGTTGGCGAAATGCTTCAACCCGGGCCGAATAGAAGGACGCGGAGGCCGGGAGCAGAAATCCTATCCGGGGAATTCTCGCCGGCTGCTGCGCCCGGGCTGCTTCCGACCCTAATCCAAGGAATCCCGCAGTCCCCGCCAGCGTCACAGCTCTCAGAAACTCCCGCCGGCTCCAGCCGTCGCGCCTTGTGTAATTCATATTCCCCCCTCTACGATTTTAAATTTTAGTCCGCGGGGCCGCTTTCCGAAGATTACCAATCGAGATTGACGCCAGAGCAGAGTCAGCCGGCAACAGTTCACGTGGCTTGCTTATTCCACACGCGCCCTACCCTGTCAAACTATTTCTGCCGGCGACGGGACTGTGTCGCAATTCACTCGGAGCCCTTCGACGCACTCAGGGCGAACGGATAAGTAATTGAATTCGCGATCGAGCGATACCGTTCGTGGTGAGGTTCTCGAACCATGAACGGTATCGCGACACAGTCTCTACAGGAGGTGGATAAGTGGAGTATCGATTCACTTGACAGCCCGACCGCGGTGAAATATTCGTGATTCACCAGGAGATGTCTTTATGAGAATCAGCTATGATGCTGAGGTAGACACGCTAAGCATCACCTTCCGCGAAACCACAGTCACCACGAAACATATGGGTGAAGGTATAGCCGCAGATTATGACGCCGACGGAAAGTTGGCAGGCATCGAGATTCTAGACGCCGTGAAGCGCTTTGGCGGAAAAGAAACTCTTCGCCAAGTCGTCATCGAGGGGCTCGGTCCCACCACGCAAACCTGACGGGTGTTAGAGCAACGCACTTTCAACGAAGTAATGGAGCAAGCCATGAGCATACGAGGAAAGACTGCGATCGTCGGCATCGGTGAGACGCCGACGGATCGGCTGGGCGGCAAACCCGGCGAGACGCGCAAATCGACGGCGGAATATCTTGCCTGGGCGGCGCGCCTGGCGATGGAAGACGCCGGATTGACCAAAAAAGATTTCGAGGGCCAAGGGCTGGCGGCGATCTACACGACAAATCATTCGCAACCCTTTTGGCCGGAAGAAGTCGCGGCGATACTCGGCATCACGCCCGGCGTGTCGCTTGCCGGCGGCAATGGCGGCGCCAGCTCAGTGTCGCTGCTGGGACACGCCGCGGCGGCGATCACCGCGGGGCTGTGCGATCTTGTCTTGGTCATCGCCGCCGCCGCGCCCTTCAGCGAGCGCGGCAGCCATCGCGGCACGCCCGCGGATACCCGCGACTATGAGATGCCATTCGGCGTCATGGGGCCCAACTGCAAAATTTCTTTCGTCATGAGCCGCTACATGCACGAGTCGGGCATGACCGAGGAGCACTTCGGCAAGATCGCCGTCACTGGCCGCTACCACGCGTCGCTGAATCCGAATGCCTATCTGAGAAAGCCGATCACCATCGAGGATTACAGAAAGTCGCGGCTGATCTCCGACCCGATCCGGCTGTTCGACTGCGTCATGCCGGCCAACGGCGGCAAAGCCTACATCATGACTTCGGCGGAACGCGCCAAGTCGATGCGCAAACCGCCGGTTTACTTGCTCGGCTGGGGCGAGTGCAACAACGCGAGCTACGGACCGCGTTATCGCGCCAATCCGCTCATCACCGGCATCACGCAAGCGGGCAAACGAGCTTTCGATATGGCCTCCGTCACGCACAAGGATATCCGTTGTCTCAATCTCTATGACGACTATATTCCCATCGTGATGATCCAGATCGAAGACCTCGGCTTCTGCGGCAGGAATGACAAAGCTTTCTTTGAAAAGACCGACTTTACGTTCAAAGGCGACCTGCCGATCCAGACCAGCGGCGGCATGATCAACTGCGGCCAGCCGTCGACTACCGGCGGCATGCTGCACGTTCTGGAGACCGCACGCCAGATTCGCGGCGAAGGCGGCGAGCGCCAGGTGCCCAATATCAAATTCGGCATTTCCACCGGCGTCGGTGCGGTCAACTACGGTAAAAACTTCGGCTGCACCGCCGCGGCTATTTTGGGAAGCGAAGCGTAAAGCAACGGCCAAGCTCGAAATTCGAAATCCGAAATTCGAAACAAATCCAAATGATCCAAAGAATCCAAAATTCCAAACAAGCCCTTTTGGATTTTGTATTTCGATTTTAGATTTCTGTGTTTGTTTCGAATTTCGTGCTTCGGATTTCGAATTTTGTTAGTGATCGTTTTGTTAACCAGCTGAAAGGTGAGAGTTGAAAATGGCAGAAGATAAAGTAGCTAAGAAGCCACTTCCCGAAATCACTCCGGTCAACCAGCCCTTCTGGGACGGTGCTAAAGCCGGCAAGCTCATGATGCAAAAATGCCACGACTGTGGCACATGGGTTTTCTGCCCGCGGCCGGTTTGCGGTGATTGCGCCAGCGAAAAGCTCGAATGGGTTCAGTTGAGCGGCCGCGGCAAGATTTTTTCCTTCACGGTGATTCGCGAGGTCGTCGGCCAAGCGCTGCGTGGCTTCGCGCCGGATATTCCTTACGTCACGGCCTGGATCGATCTCGACGAAGGGCCGCGCTTCTGCAGCAACATTGTCGGATGCACCGTCGACAAAGTTCACATCGACATGCCGGTGCAAGTCGTCTTCGAGGACAGCGGGGAGGGAATTACGCTGCCGAAATTTCGCCCCGCTACGAATTGAGGGGCTTTCGGGATTACTTTGAGAGACTATTCACCACAGAGACACGAAGTTCATAGCGCGGCACAGCCGCAACCGAATTGGCAGCGCATGAGGCGGCGAAGCAGAGAATCGGCGAGTTGATACGCACGTCGAGCGATGAGCTGACAGAACG
>Ga0214472_10000506_pt1 | contig 47898 bp, 37 predicted proteins | sample RVTome_6_FD_207662 | JGI IMG/M metagenome (GOLD analysis project Ga0214472, IMG submission 207662) | Soil microbial communities from uranium-contaminated site in the Upper Colorado River Basin, Wyoming, United States - RVT140D175 | ecosystem: Environmental > Terrestrial > Soil > Contaminated >...
CCGGTCCGGGGGCTTTTATTTTCGCCTGAATTTGGGTGATGGACCCATCCGAGTTCTTAAACAGGAGCGCATAACGGTCGGTAGAATCAAATGGGTCCGGAGGAATGACTAGGGATTCACCGGATTTGGTTAAAGTGATTAAGAGAAGGAAAGGTAAAAATAGTAGAAACAGGTTTCTTTTTACCACGAAATTTCCTTTTTTATTTGAAAAAAAATAGGATAAAAAAACTAAAAAAAATTTTCTTGCTAATCCTTTTTTAAACAATATTATTTAAGTAAAATTATATTTTTAAACCTATCCTGTCAACAACTAAATATGGTGTAGGAAAGCCATTCTCACCCCAAAGTATTGTTTAACAATTTCTTGGAAAAAGAGGTTTTAATGTTTCATATCAATACAAAAACTTGAATTTAAAAGAGAATGGGGCTTTTGGTGGGATAAAGGTAAAAAAAAATCAAGTTTTGCTTTCCGGTGGAGAAAAAAAAGGAAACCTTTTGAAAAAAATATTTTTAATGAGGAATAAAATTTGGGTGACAAAATATTAATCTTATTCTTTCATTTTGTTCCAAACTTATCCTTTTTGAACCATTAAAAATTGCCTTTCAGGAGCCTGGATTTGTTATAATCCCCAATATGGATTCCCCCTTTTATCCCGAGGTTTCCGAGGAAGAAATCCAAAGGGAACGGCAAAAAGCCAGAGCACTAAGAAAAACCCCTTGGTGGAATCGAAAGCGGGGAAAAGGAATCTGTTTTTATTGTCAAAATAAATTTAAGACCACCGAGCTCACCATGGACCATAAGGTGCCCATCATCCGGGGGGGAAAAAGCGTAAAAGGAAACCTGGTTCCTTGCTGTAAGCCCTGCAATGACAAAAAAAAACACAAACTTGCTTTTGAATGGGAAGAGTATACCTAAGGAGGATAGAAAAAAGAAGAACCGAGGGAAAGAATTTTTTAACTTACATTGTTGGCCCCGGTTTTTGCCACCAAATTACAGGCTTGCAGGAGGGAATCGAAGGTTCCGGCATCGGTCCACCAACCCTCTAAATGATCCCAAGTCATTTGCCCCTTTTCAATATACATATTATTCACATCGGTAATTTCAAGCTCTCCCCGTTCGGAAGGTTTAAGGGTCTGGATCAATTTAAAAACGTCAGCATCATAAAAATAGTAACCCGTCACCGCATAGGGAGATTTTGGCACTTTGGGTTTTTCTTCGATACTCAATACCCGTTTTCCCTCCAAAATGGGAACCCCAAACCGCTGAGGGTCTTTGACCTCTTTGAGAAGGATTTTTGCCCCTTTTCCCTGCTCCTGAAACGCACGGGCGGCATGAATAATGTTCTTTTCAATGATGTTGTCTCCTAACACCACACAAACGGGATGGTCACCCACAAAAAATTCAGCCAGCCTTAAGGCATCAGCAATCCCCCCCTCACCCTCTTGATAGGTGTAATTAAGATGTTGGAGCCCAAACTCTTTTCCGTTCCCTAATAGTTTTAGAAAATCTCCCGCATTATTACCCCCTGTCACTATCAGGATATCGGTAATCCCAGCCGCCACCAGAGATTCAATAGGATAATAAATCATCGGACGGTTATATACCTGTAACAAATGTTTATTGGTCACCTTTGTAAGCGGATAAAGACGGGTGCCAAGACCACCCGCAAGAATCACTCCCTTCATCGCTCTTCCTTACGTTTTAAAGAATTCACAAAAATTTCATCATCCAAATTCATGAAAGCAGGTATTCAAGCCCACGGGTCAAAAACATTTAGAGCAAAAAATAAATATAACATTTTTAGACCATTATTAGCAAATGGACACGAGACAGATTCTTTAGAGAAGGGACTGTGTCGGATAAAAAAAATCCCCTTTATAAACTAAGGGGATTTTTAAAAAAACAACTTTTACCGAATTGGGCAGTTTATGTTTTATAAACCATCGAGGCATCCCGATAGGCGTCAAAAATACTCCAAACGGCAAATCCTAGAAGAACAACCAAGGCAATCACCACATAAAGGGAATAGGTTAACCCTGCGACAGAGGTAGCCCCTGTTTCAATCATTTCCCGTCTTAACCACCCACTAAAGAGCATGACAACGGCAATAAAAATTCCCCCCTTGACCCAATGGCGATTATATAACTGGCCCGCACCAGGTATTACTAAAGAGAGCAATGGAGCAACAATTCGTCCCGCCAGGGACTCCCTTTTCTGTTGGGGCGAGCGGGGCTCTCCAGTCTCAAAAACATGACCCTCTACTTCACCATCCATCATTTTTAAATCCTCCTTCGATCAGAGATTTAAAACCCTCAAAAAGCACCGTTCTATTCTCTTAAAATGATAGTTTGCATTTTACCTCAATTCAGGGGTTGTGTCCAGATTGAGAAAGGGTTTTCAAAAAAAACAGGAGTAAAAACGATGGCCAAGAAAAGGGGGGTGGATACTTAACCCATTGATAATTAACATTTTTAATTACAAATCCGGCCTCCTTTAGGAAGGGATCACACCCAACACCTTTAACCGATCCATGAATGAATAACGCTTTGAATGGATCCCTGCAACCGTTGCCAGGGTCTTATATAAAAGGTCAGGGTTTCCTTGGATTTTTCGAAAAATTCTTTCCCGCAACCATACCATCGGGGGGAACCCAGAATTCCAGACCAGGTTCAATTCATCGCCTAAACGCTGAAGGCATTCCGTTTGAGGTCTTCTGAAACGTTCATAAGACTGAAGTGCCTTTTTGGAGAAATCGCCTTTTTCAAAGCAATCCTGAATCACTTGGAACAAAACCAGGGCATCTTCCATGGCCTGATTTCTCCCTTGAGCCACATGAGGGTTCATGGCGTGAGCCGAATCTCCAATTAAAGCAACTCCTTTCTCAACCCAAGAAGATGCGTGAAGACGGCTACAGGGCATGATACCGATTTGATCCCAATCATTCACTTGAAGGAGGAATTCTTGAACAGAAGGATCAATGGAAAGTATGGAATGATGCAGATATTGAATCCCTTTGGATTGAAAAACCTCTCTTTTTTTTAAAGGAATTAAATAAAAAAGGTATAGCTGTTTTTCTGAAACGGGAAATAATGCTAATATTTTTTTTCTCCCGATATAATAACGTCCCTCCCCTTTAAATCCCCGGGGGCGCCTGATCATCATTGTCAGGTAGGCATCTTTATACCGATGGTAACGGCAGGAAATTCCTGCAAACTCTCTGACTTTCGAAAAAACCCCATCCCCACCAACCACCAAACGCGCATCCCATTCAACAACCCGATCCTTTTGACTCCCGGTTACTTTCCAGGAATTTCCATTCCGGACCATCCCTTTCAAACGCACCCCTAAACATAGGTCAATACGATCCAAACGGGAAATTTCCTTTAACAATACATCATGAATCACTTTGGGAAGGACAATTAGCGAATAGTTAAAAGGTTCTGGCAACAGGCGGTAATCGATACTAAGAAGGGGATATCCATCGGTATTGTAAAAATGGAAAAGGTGATTTTTATGCACATCTTGGGTCTCAATCTCCTTCAACAACCCCAAATCCTCCAAAACCCTCAAGCCGTTGGGCTGGATGATCTCACCACGCAACGGGTTGGAAAGAACGGACTGAGCATCTATTACACAAACCCGAAACCCTTTGCGTCCTAATGCAAGAGCGAGGACCAATCCTCCCACACCCGCCCCTACAATTAAAATGTCGGCTTGGTTACTCACGAATGCAACTTTATCGAAAATACCATTAGAGGGTCAAGGTGAATGATCACCTTTCTTTTTTGAGGGTTGAGAACAAATTTTTTTCTTGTAAAATTTTTAACACAGGAAGGCACCGAACCGGCCCAAACCGATGGAGAGAGAAGGTTTTCAGCGCTTTTAATCGAATCAGGGAAAGGATTGATTCACCCGAATTTCTGCCTTTGCCCTGAGTTTTGAAATATATTCTTTTCTTCTTTTTTTGGCTTTTTGTTGGATGAGTTTTTCTTCAATCACTTTCTGGATTTCATCGTCTATTTCCCGCAAACCAAATTCCTCTGGGTTGCTTTCATAATAACGGGTAACCTCTTCTGGAAGCACCAAAACAAAAAAATCAACTCTTTGATTTAAAAATCGGTTAATCCAAATTTGCCGTTGAATGCCACCTTTTAAAATTTCAGGGGTGGTTCCTTTTTTTCGGAGGAAATCTTGAAATGACGCCTCATTGGAAAACTTTTCTTTAAATTTCAATAAGGCGGTCAAAACCTCTTCCTCTGAAGGAGGTTTGATTTCAAAACGCTCAGCCTCTTTTACCAGAAGGGCTTCATCAATCAGGTGTTCAAGCAGTTCTTCCTTCGTTAATGGAGAGTCCTTGGAGTGAAGGATTTCAGTGGCTCGCAAATCGCTGGCTGTAATCACATCGCGATTGACCACAGCCAGGATTTGATCAATGACAAATGTAAAACCCGTAAATGGAAACAAAAATCCCAATGTCAAAAAAAGAAGAAAAAATAACTGCTTGATATTCATAAAAGGCGAACCACCCGGGTTCTGGATATCCAGTCGTGTAAGGACCGCCTCTTTGAGGAGAACAGGACAAGCCAAAAACCCCACCCTCCTGTCAGGAACGACAAGAAATATCCTAGTGAACGGCCCAAGGCTTGGATCGGGGAAATCTTCCCTCCGGATTGAGCGATAATCCTAAGACCAAATATCTTTTTCCCAGGGGTTTGGCCTCCCCAATACGTAAAAAATGAAAAATAAAAAAGAAAGAGAGCAGGCCAAAGCAAAAAAACTGTGAATAAAAAAGATTTTTGAAACGCCCCCATTTGGCCTGTAAGGTCTTGGCCAAAATAGGCCAAACGAACCGCAGAAATAGACAACCAGAGAAAAAAAAGACAAATAATAAAAACAACTGAAAGGTCAAGGAAAAAGGCACTACTTCTTCTGAAAAATCCCCCCAGAGTCAACCGGTTTGAAACCTGTTGACTGTTTTCGAGGCCAGGGGAAATCCCCTGTGAATTCATACCCTCTTGGGGAAAATGACCCTCTTCTTTACCAAGAGCTTTATGGAATATCGCCCCACTCATATTGCAACAACCCTACCAAAAATGGCCCCACGGTTTCCGTTCTTAAGACGCGTTCTCCCAAGGATACTGAAACAAACCCCTTGTTGACAACACCCTCAACCTCTTTTTCGGAAAACCCCCCTTCAGGCCCGATTAAAATCAAGACCTTTTTTTGAATTGGTTTTTTACGAAGATAGGAACGAATTCCGGTCTTTTTTTCTTTTTCATAAAGAAGCAACCCCAAATCAAAATCAAGATGGTTTTCCAGAAAAAGTTCCAAGGAACAAGGTTGCGATAAACTGGGAGGGGCCAAGCGCTGGGACTGTTGAGAAGCTTCGATGACAATATTTTGCCATCTTTGCATATCATGTTGGATACGTTTTTCTCGAAATTGAACAATGCTCCGCTCACAAAAAAGGGGAAAAATAGACCCCACTCCCAATTCGGTTGCTTTTTGTAAAACAGTCTCGAACTTTTTCCCCTTGGGAATTCCCTGGCCCAATAAAATCTCTACCCCGGGGTCCAAGGGGGGAGGGGTTACCTCTTCAACCTCCCCCCTAATTCCCCGGGGGGTCAAATGTGTAATGACCACACTGTATTTGTTCCGGGATGAGTCCACCACCGTAATTCTCTCCCCAATCCGGCAGCGCAGTGTCCTTCGCAGGTGAAAACCCAAAGGACCTTCAATATAAATTTCCCCATCACAGATTGCTTGCTGCTCAATATAAAAAAAAGCCATTTTGGGAATCTCTAATTTAGAAAATTAGGTTTGAGGAGAGTTAGCCAATGGGTAAGAATTTCCATCGAATCGGTCATGTAAGCTGAGAGAAGCGGTTTGAAGAACGTCGGAGGGGGCAACCATAAAAAGGCGGCCGCATTTATGTATCAAAAAAATTCTTTACTTTTCCCAAAATTCCTTCAGAATTTTGATCCACTTTTTCCCCCGTCTCTTGGGCAAATTCCTCAAGTAGTTCCCTTTGGCGTTGGGTTAATTTGGTAGGAATCTCAACTTCAACACGAACCAATTGATCCCCGGTGTGATGACCCCTGACATTGGAAACCCCCAAACCTTTAAGGCGAAAGATTTTGCCTGACGGAGTCCCCGGTGTTATTTTAAGTATCGCTTTATCCTTCAAAGTGGGGACTTCCACTTTTGCCCCCAAGGTGGCCTGTGCAAAGGAAATTTTAATTTCACAAAGAACATCATCCCCCTCACGAATAAAATAGGGATGTTCTCGAACGGATAAAAACACATAAAGATCTCCTGGAGGCCCACCATTGTTTCCGGGTTCTCCCTCGCCCATTAACCGCAAGCGAGACCCCGTTTCAACGCCGGGTGGAATTTTTAAAGAAAGCGTTCGCTCTTCCTGAAACCGCCCGGCACCTTGGCAGGAAGAACATGGTTTGGTAATAACCGTTCCCTGCCCCCCGCATTGGTTACAGGTTCGGCTCACGGTGAAAAAACCTTGTTGAAAACGAAGCTGCCCACTACCCTGGCAATTGGAACAGGTTTTGAGGCTGGTTCCTTGTTTCGCCCCATTTCCCCCGCATTCCGAGCAAGTCTTCCATCGGGGAATTTTTACTTTCGTCTCCTTACCTTGAATGGCCTCCTCAAAAGAGATTTCTAGATTAAACCGAAGGTCGGAACCCTGTTGTGCCCGGCTACGGGTTTTGGTTCCCGTTCCCCCTCCGAAAAAATCCTCAAAAATATCCCCAAAGATATCGCCAAAACCTCCTGCCCCAAAATCAGAACCTTGCCCCCCTCTTCCGCCATCTACACCCGCGTGCCCGAATAAGTCGTACTGCCGCCGCTTCTGGGAATCACTCAGAACTTCATGGGCTTCGGAGGCCTCTTTAAATTTTTCCTCCGCTGGTTTATTTCCTGGGTTACGGTCAGGGTGATATTTAAGAGCAAGCTTACGGTAGGCTTTTTTGATTTGATCGATGGAAGCGTTCTTCTCCACTTCCAAGACATCATAATAATCCCTTTTGCTCAATTTACTCTTCTCCTCAGAATATGAAAAATGCCGTAAATTAAGTGGGGTTTCAGGGTTAGTAAAAACCCCAAAACCGATAAACTCTCTAGTAATTTTATCAAGAACCAGTCCGGATGACAAATTATAAGTTTTTATTTGCCCCGTAAAAAAACCAAATGCTCCTCAATGGCCTCCGGAAAAAGAGACGGGCATAAAAAAAAGCCGACAGCTTTTAAAAAACTCTTTCTCTATTCAGCTGCCGGCGAAAGGGATTATTTCTTATCCTTATCCACTTCTTCAAAATCTGCATCGACCACATTATCATTGGACTTTGCGCCTTCCCCAGTTCCCTCCCCGCTAGCCTGAGCCCCGGCCTCCGGTCCTGCTTGTCCCTTGGATGTTTGTTTATACATTTCCTCCGCAAATTTATGAGAGGTCTTGTTCAACTCTTGGATCTTCCCGCGAATAACCTCTACATCCTCTCCCTCCAGGGCTTTTCGCGTTTCGGTAATACCTTCCTGAATGGTATTTCTCTCCGATTCGGAAACTTTATCACCCATTTCGGAAAGAGACTTTTCAATGCTGTAAATTAAGGTATCCGCCTCATTTCTAACCTCAGCCAACTCTTTCTTTTTTTTATCCTCATCGGAATGACTTTGGGCGTCCTTTACCATGCGATCAATTTCTTCTTTGCTGAGTCCACCGGATGCGGTAATTCGAATGGATTGCTCTTTCCCCGTAGCCATATCCTTGGCAGAAACGTGAACAATTCCATTGGCATCGATATCAAAGGAAACCTCGATTTGGGGAACACCACGGGGGGCAGGAGGAATTCCCACCAATTCAAACCGTCCCAGGGTTTTATTATAGGAAGCCATTTCGCGTTCCCCTTGGAGGACATGGATACTCACTGCTGTTTGGTTATCCGCCGCGGTAGAAAAGGTTTGGCTTTTTTTGGTTGGAATGGTAGTGTTTCGCTCGATAAGTTTTGTCGCCACACCGCCTAATGTTTCGATTCCAAGAGAGAGGGGGGTAACGTCCAAAAGGAGCACGTCTTTCACATCTCCCTTAAGAACACCACCTTGAATGGTTGCGCCCACCGCAACCACTTCATCTGGGTTCACTCCTTTGTGAGGTTCTTTTCCAAAAAACTCCCGAACCACTTTTTGAACCCTCGGCATCCGTGTTTGGCCACCCACCAACACCACCTCATCCATTTCCTTGGAACTTAATCCCGCATCACTCAAAGCTCTTTTACAAGGTTCAATGGTCCGTTGAACCAAGTCATCCACCAACTGCTCCAACTTTGCCCGGGACAATTTCAGGTTTAAATGTTTAGGACCCGAAGCATCTGCTGTGATAAAGGGAAGGTTAATATCGGTTTCCTGTGATGAAGAAAGTTCGATTTTTGCCTTCTCTGCGGCTTCCTTTAAACGTTGGAGAGCCATCTTATCATTTCTCAAATCGATCCCCTGGTCTCGTTTAAATTCATCGACCAACCAATCCATCACCTTTAAATCAAAATCATCTCCTCCCAAAAAGGTATCCCCATTGGTGGACTTAACTTCAAAAACCCCTTCCCCGATTTCGAGAATAGAGACATCAAATGTCCCCCCGCCCAAATCATAAACGACAATCCGTTCATCTTTTTTCTTATCCAATCCGTAGGCCAGGGAAGCGGCTGTGGGTTCGTTGATAATTCTTAATACATTCAGACCTGCAATCGCTCCCGCATCTTTTGTCGCCTGCCGTTGACTATCATCAAAATAAGCGGGAACCGTAACGACCGCTTCGGTCACCGTTTGACCTAAATAATCCTCTGCGGTCTGCTTCATTTTCTGAAGGATCATGGCAGAAACCTCTGCGGGGCTATAGGTTTTCCCTCGGATTTCTACATGAGCATCCCCATTGGACGATTCTACGATTTTATAAGGAAGCTTTTTAACCGCATCCGCTACCTGACTACTACTAAATTTCCTTCCAATTAAACGTTTAATGGAGAAAATCGTATTTTCCGGGTTGGTAATGGCCTGCCGTTTTGCGATCTGACCCACCAACCGTTCTCCTTTTTCGGTAATCGCAACCACTGAAGGGGTAATTCGACTTCCCTCTGAATTCGCGATCACTACGGGGTCACTACCTTCCATGACCGCCACGCAGGAGTTGGTCGTCCCCAAATCGATTCCAATAACTTTTCCCATTTCCTCCTCCTTCTTCAAAACCCCTTTTTTTCGCCTAGGGCTTTATTGGGGGTTACCATTTTTTTTATTTAAAGGGTTCAAAAACCAAAAGATAATGAGACAAATTTTTCGGTAAAAACGGAAAAACTATTCCTGTGGTTTTTGCTCCTCCGAACCGGAATTTTTTCTTTTAGCAACCGTAACCATAGCGGGCCTTAATACACGATCATGCAGCATATACCCTTTTTGATACTCTTCCACCACTGTATTGTCTTCATGGATTTCGGTTTCTACTTGGGCCATGGCCTGTTGTCGGTTAGGATCAAAAGGCAACCCCACGCATTGAATGGGCGTTACCCCCGATTTGGAAAGAATTTCCGAAAACTGTTTAAACGTTAACTCAACTCCCTCCACCCAACTTTTCAGGTCAGAGGACCCATCGGTATGTTGTAATGCCCGCTCCAGATTATCCAAGACGCCCAATAACTCTTTCAAAAGTTTTTCAGTTGCAAATTTGGTGTATTCATTTTGATCCCTGGAAACCCGTTTTCGATAATTTTCGAACTCGGCATAAACCCTCAAATATTTACCTTCAAAGGCTTTTTTCTCTCCTTCAAGTTGAGCCACCCGCTCTTTTAATTTCTCCATTTCGGATGATTGAATTTCCTCAACACCCCCGTTTCCTGTTGAAGACTCTCCCTCTATGGGGCCACCTTCCTGTTCTTGAATGTTCTCATCCTCTTTCATAATAATCCGGAAATTATTCTTGCTGGGAACCCTAATCTTTAATGGACAACCGGTTGGAAAAAATAAATAAATTAACCCGCTTTCAAGATACGGCTCAACAAATGTGCGGTATGTTTCACCAATGGAATCACCCTGGAATAATCCATACGGGTGGGACCTATTACTCCCAAACTGCCCAAGGTATGGTCTCCACTTTTAAAAGAGGAAACGACCAGGCTAATGTCTTGAAAAACCACGTTGACATTTTCAGACCCGATAAAAACCTGAACCCCCTCTTCCTCCATGCAACGATCCAACAGTTTAACAATTTGAAACTTTTCCTCAAAGGTTTTAAAAAGAGCTTTCATCCGGTCCACATCCGAATATTCCGGAAGGTCTAAAATATGGCTGGTCCCCCCTAAAAAAACTTCCCCTTCTTGAGATTGGCTAAAAACCCCTTTTTCTTTATCCAAAACTTTTTCCAAAAGCTCATCATAAATTTGTTTTTCAGCACGCATTTCAACCAATATTTTCCCGCGGACCTTTTGCAAATTTGATCCTTTCAGCCTTTCATTAAGCTTTTGGCTGATAAAATCCAGGCCTTTCTGATCGTACTCCTCTTCAACATCAAAAACCTTATTTTGAATCAACCCCCCTTGAGCAACAATCACTGCCAAGATTTGATTATTAACCAGCTTAATAAACTTGATATGGGTCAAATTCGTTTCCGAAAGCCGAGGGGCTAAAACAACGCCGGTTAATTGGGACTGCTCAGAAAGAAGATAAGAGGTCTCCTGTAATAGATCCTTTAAATTATCTTTTTTTTGAACAATAACCCTTTCCTGACCAAAATTCCCACTTTTCCATTTATTGGGTTCACTTTCTAAGAGAAAATCTACATAGAATCGATAACCCTTTTCGGTGGGAACCCGTCCGGCAGAGGTATGGGGTTGGGTCAAATAACCAAAATCCTCCAAATCCGCCATAATATTTCGGACGGTAGCCGCGCTAAACCCAAAATCAAAAATTTTAGTAATGTAACGGGAACCAACGGGAAATGCAGAACGGATATAAGAAAGCACAACGGCCTTTAGAATCCGCTGAGCCCGTTCATCTATATCAACTTTTTCCCCCATGCATTACCCCCTTTACAATGCTTAAACAAAGAGGAAAATTAGCACTCACTTGGCAAGAGTGCTAATAAATTAGCAATTCTCTGATTTAAAGTCAAGGGAAAAAGGCGATTTTATTCATTGAAAAAATTAAAAAAATAAGGGAGGGAGGAACCCTTCTTTTTTATAGGTTAAATTCATACAACTTTCTTAAACCCTCCAGGGTTAAAAAAGGCCTAATTTCTTGAATCATAAGAGATTCCTTAGAGATCAATGAAACCAACCCCCCCGTAGCAATCACTTTAGGAGTTCCCCCTAACTCGTTGATCATGCGTTTCACAAGTTCGTCCACTAAACCAGCAAACCCATAAATTAAACCGGACTGAATGCTGCTCACCGTGTTTTTTCCAATCACTTGGGGGGGTTTTAACAATTCCACTTTTGGAAGCTTTGAGGCTCGCTGAAAAAGGGCATCGGAAGAAACTTGAATACCGGGGGCAATAATTCCTCCCAAATATTCCCCATGCTCACTGACCGCACAAATGGTAATAGCGGTTCCAAAATCAACAATAATCACCGGCCCTCCGAACTCCTCAAAGGCCGCAACCGCATTCACCAAACGGTCCGCCCCAACTTCTTCGGGCGCCTTATATCCATTTCGGATAGGCATCTTCATCTCACTCGAAACCACCATCGCCTTTTGTTTAAAATAGAGGCTACTGACTTCTTCAAATACGGGAAGCAGGGGTGTGACTACGCAGGAGAGAATCACCCCCCTGATCTTTTTTGGATCGATCGATTGGCTATGGAGAAGTTCAAGGGTCAGAATACCGTGTTCATCGACAGTTCGGTGGGGATGGGTGCCAAGACGCCAATGACCCAAAAGATTTTTCCCATCATAAACACCTAAAACAACATTGGTATTTCCAACGTCAACCACCAAAATCATTTTTCCATATCACCCAATTCCGTTCTTATGTGAACGATGTCTCCCGAATGGATCGTTTGTTTTTCCCCATTGCTTTTTTCTAGGATTAAAGCCCCATCCCCTTCAAGATCCTTGGCGATTCCATAAAAACATCCCTGGGGAAGATAAACCTTTACCGTTTTACCCATGGTCTCTGAGGAATTTTTCCATTGCTCTAAAATGAAACTGGCCTGACCCTCTTGAAAACAATCATACCATTTTTCCAATTGATTGATTAAAACCGATAGAAAAGCCTCTCGCTGAACAGGAGTTCCCTTAACCATGCGAAGAGACGTTACGGTATGTTGTAGTTCAACCGGAAATTGCTCTTCCAACCCATTCACATTGACCCCCACCCCAAGAATAAATCCTTTCTGAAGATTTGGGGAAATAATCATCTCAGAAAGAATACCCGCAACTTTTCGGCCTTTCAACAAAATATCATTGGGCCATTTCACCTTTGCCTCAATCCCGAGAACTTGTTGAACGGCATTCACAATCGCATTGGCGAAGGCCAATGACAACAAGGGGTATTGATCGGGATTTTTTTTTGGAAATAGAAGAACCGAAAAGGTCAAACCCAAAAAAGGCGGAGAAACCCAAGAACGGCCTAAACGCCCTTTTCCCTCTGTTTGATGCTCCGCTATGACCAGGGTTCCCTCTGGAAGTCCCCGATGGACAAGGTCTTTGGCAAACCGGTTGGTAGAATCCAAGGTGGGAAAGGCATAGAGGGTTCTGCCAAAACATTGGGTCAATAAATCTTTTTGAACCTCCCTGACAGATAATGGTTTCAAAAACCCTTCGATCTGAAACAATGATTTTTAATTCCTTTTGGCCACTTCCAGGGAAAGGTCTAGGGAAGGAGGAGAATGAGTTAACGCTCCTACAGAAATATAATCCACCCCTGTACTGGCTATTTCACGAACATTCTCCAAGGTCACCCCCCCGGAAGCTTCTAAAAAGACACACCCCTTAGCCCAATCCACAACGGCTTTCATATCGGCCGGGGACATATTGTCCAGCAGTAGGACCTCTGCCCCGGAATGAATAGCCTCCTTTGCCTGCTCCAGGTTTTCCACCTCCACCTCAATTTTGAGAAAGTGCGGAGAATTTTTTTTCCCCCTCCGAACCGCTTCTTCCACGGTGATTAACGCCAGGTGATTATCTTTAATTAAAATACCGTCATCCAAACCAAACCGGTGATTGGAACCTCCCCCACACCGAACCGCGTATTTATCCAATAGCCGCCAACCGGGTAGGGTTTTGCGCGTATCAACAATTTGAACCTTTTGTCCCTTAGTTGCATTAACATACTCCCGGGTCATTGTGGCAATTCCACACAACCGCTGCAAAAAATTTAAGGCAACCCGTTCTCCCGAAAGAATGCCCCGGGCGTCCCCCCGGATCCACAAAAGGTCGGACTCTTCCCCGAAAGGGTTTCCTTCCGCGATGACGCACTTCACAGAACATCCAGGATTCAAGGTCTGAAACACCAGGGCGGCAACGGGACCTCCGGCCATGACCCCGCGGCAACGGGCCCGAATCACGCCTTCCCCCGGAACCGGATAGGGAAAGAGGAGGTTTGTCGTTATATCACCCCGTCCTATATCTTCCTTCAATGCCGCTTCGACAAACGGTTTATAAATTGAAAAGTCTTCGGTCATGATGTTTACTCACCAAGCATATTCTTAATTCGATCGTAATGCTCTGAAAGACTAACACGTTCTTCATTTAATTCCGCGCGTCGAAGCTCATTATTGAGTTTAACTTCTCCAGGAGCTTTCTGTTGAAATTCCTTATCCATAAATTTCTTATCTTCCTTGTCAAATTCCGCATGAATCGTTTTCAGTTTTTTCTCCAGCCTCGCTTTTTCTTTTTCAAGATACACATCTTCCACCACAACAAATCCTTTCCCAGAAGATGTGGAAATCGGAATGGACTTACTCGGGATGGCAATGTCCGGACCGAGTTCGAACTCGGAAAGTCCCGCCAATCTCCGGATGTCCGCCTCTCCGTGTTGCACAAGGTACTTGGCTGCTTCAAATCCGGATTTGATCCGGTGGGTCGGGGGGATGCTCAGTTCACTCCTCACGGCCCGTATCGCCTTGATGATTTCGATGATCTCTTCCATGATCCCTTCGTAGGCTTCATCCTCCACCGAGATCGATCCGCCCTGCGGATAAGGCGCGATCACGATGCTTTCACCCCGGTGCGGAAATTTCTGCCAGAGTTCTTCGGTGATAAAGGGCATAAAAGGATGGAGCATCCTCAGCAAGGTTTCAAAGGTACGAACCATCGTAGCGTGTGTTGCCGAAACATCAGGCATGGTGGATTCCGGTGACAAACGGGGTTTGATCAGTTCGAGATACCAATCGCAATATTCATGCCATATAAACTGATAAAGGGTGTTGGCCGCCTCGTCAAACCGGTAGGTATCCAGCTGCCGGTTTACCGAAGCAATACAGGATTGGAGCCGAATTTCAACCCAACGGTCCGCCAGGGCGTCGCTTTTCAACGAAAGGTCAACGGAATTTTCCGGAAGGCCCGCCTGTCCGGCAGGCAGGTTCATAAGAACAAACCGAGCCGCATTCCAAATTTTATTGGCAAAATTTCGGTATCCCTCAATCCGTTGCTCTGACAGCTTGATATCCCTTCCAGGGGATGCCATGGCCGCCAAGGTAAACCGGAGGGCGTCCGTACCATATTTTTCCATTACTCCCAAGGGATCAATCACGTTGCCTTTGGATTTACTCATTTTTTGTCCGTCCGCATCCCGAACCAGGGCATGGATATAAACATCGCGGAATGGAATTTCCCCCATGAATTTCAGCCCCATCATGATCATTCGGGCAACCCAAAAAAATAAAATATCAAAACTGGTCACCAGTGCGGAGGTGGGATAAAAGGTTTTCAGGTCGGGTGTCTTCTCCGGCCATCCCAAGGTGGAGAAGGGCCACAGAGCTGAGGAAAACCAGGTATCCAGTACATCCGGGTCTTGGACAAATTCACCTCCCCCACAAGTCGAACAGCGAGCAGGTTTTTCTCTATGGACGATGGGTTCCGCATCCGATGAAATCCATTGCCAGGTTTCTTTCTGATCTTTAGGGATGTCCGATTCTTCCGACTGACCTGTCAAAGGTTTTTGTGGAAGGCCTTTATTATATTCTATCCCGTCAAGCTTACCCTTATTGCACTTTTTGCAATACCAGGCAGGGATCTGATGTCCCCACCAGATCTGACGTGAAATACACCAATCTTTAATGTTTTCCATCCATCCAAAATAATTATTTTCCCACCCTTTGGGGAGAAGACGAATTTCCCCTGAACGAACGGCCTCAATGGCGGGATCCGCCAAAGGTTGAATTTTGACAAACCATTGTGTCGATAAAAACGGCTCTACAACCGATTTACAACGATAGCATCGTCCAATGCTATGCCTATGGTCTTCGATCTTTACCAAATTCCCGCGTTCTTTCAGCCAGTATTCTATCCGTCCTCGCGCCTCTGGAACATCCATTAACATAATATCGTTTAAGACAACATCGTCTACCCTTTCTTGGTCCAGGAACGGTTGAATCTTACCCTCTTCGTCCAAAATGGAAATCCGTGGCAGGCCGTGCCGCTCACCGGCTTCAAAATCATTAAAATCATGGGCAGGAGTAATCTTGACTGCTCCAGTCCCAAATTCTCGGTCTACCAAAATGGAATCACCCACGATGGGGATCTCCCTTCGGGTCAACGGCAATAAAACATTTTTCCCGATGAAGCGGTTGTACCGCGGATCATCGGGATGGACGGCAACGGCCGTATCCCCCAGCATTGTCTCCGGTCGTGTGGTGGCCACCAACAAAAAAATTTTTGAGTCTTCGGCCAGGGGATATTTAATAAAATACATTTTTCCCTTGGTCTCTTCATGTTCCACTTCAATATCGGATAAAGCGGTTCGGCATCGAGGGCACCAGTTAATAAGACGCTCCCCTCTATAGATCAGTCCTTCCTCATATAAACGGACAAAAACCTCCCTCACCGCAGCCGATAAACCTTCATCCATGGTAAACCGTTCTCTCTCCCAGTCACATGAAGCCCCCAGGCGTTTGAGTTGTTGAATGATGGTTCGGCCCGATTCTTCCCGCCATTGCCGTACCCTTTCGATAAATTTTTCCCGACCCAGAGTTTCCCGGGTTTTTCCTTCCGATTGAATCATCCGTTCAACGACATTCTGGGTTGCAATCCCGGCATGGTCCGTTCCCGGAAGCCAGAGGGTGCAAAATCCCTGCATTCTTTTCCACCGGGCGAGGATATCTTGAAGGGTATTATTGAGAGCATGACCCAGGTGAAGGGAACCGGTCACGTTGGGGGGAGGAATGACCATGGTGTAAGACTGTTTTTTACCGCCAGATCCTTCCACGGCATGAAAATAATTTTTCTCTAGCCACAGTCTGGACCATTTTTCCTCAACCTCCTGGGGCTGATACACTTTTTCTAATTCTTCTTTTTGTTGCACAGAGCCCACCTATACTTTAGAATTGATCCGGTTTTTTTGAAATATTTTGGGAATTATAACCCCTTATATCTCTTAAATAAAAGGGGGTTATCTTAACATGTCCCCCGCTTTAAGTAAAGAAACAGCCTTCTTGAAACAAGGGAAAACATACAATGAAAGATTAAGAGGAAAAGAAAAAAGAAGGGTCCAAAATTAGGAGGGATCCTCGGCTTTTAAACGTTCAATCTCTTTTTGAATGGCAATTTCTGCAAGAGAGGGAACAACTTCCCAAACCACCTTTTCGATTATTTCCCGAGAGATTTTTGATACCATGGCTTCAATCTGTTCCTGGCTTAACTCGGGAATACCTGCCGATCCCGGTGAGGAGACGGATGGACTCACCCCCTCGGTCAAAATGGGTTTTGATACGGACGAACCTTCGGGGAAAACTGAGGGGTCTGGTTCAACATGGTGGCCCTCCACTACCGTTTGTTCGGGTTCAGGAGAAGGGAGTTCCTGAGAGAGAATTTCGGATTCAATTTCTGATACAGGAGGGGGAACATCCTGTTTTTCTGAGTAAAGATCGGTAGGGGGGGAAACATCTACCTCTTCATCCAGAACAACCCCTCCCCCTTTTTCGGCTGATTCTCCTTTTACATCTTCCAATGGAAAACTCAAATCATCGGAGGATTTTTCTTCTTCTAATTCCGAAAAAGGAGATTTTTCATCCGATGACCAACCCAAAAGATCTTCAATCTTCATCATCTCATCCTCCCCCTGGGATGCAGAGGTGGGAAAATGAGGAGGGTCGTTGGAAAACGGGGCCACCATGGTCTCCTCGGGATCCCCAATGGGAGAAGTGCTTGGAACACTTTGCAAAATGTCCACCACTCTACTTCGTAGAAGCGCTGCTTCCAAGGGTTTTTCAATGCAACCCCAAACCCCCGAAGCCCGCAAAGCTTCCGGTTCTACTAGGTCTTCAGGTTGGGTTAAAAGAAGAACAGGTGGTTGATTCACTTTTATTCCCGCCTTCATTTTCTCTAAAAAGGTTTGGATATTCATCCCCTCTAATTGAGAATCAACCATTAAAAGATCGGGGGGAACCTTGGATAAAATATCAAGGGCAGATAAACCGTTGGTGACCGTAACCACCTCAATCGCCTCTTTGGAAAGAGCCAATTCAACCAATTTTTGAATAGCCAGGCTTCTCTCCACCAAGAGTAATTTCTTTGACATAAAACCTTCTCCAGGCCTTTTAAGAACAGTATTTTGAAACTAACATACAACCCCCCCTTTGTCAAGATTCTCAATAATCTAAAGGCTTTAGGGCTCTTCTGGCCGAAAAGGAAAAGATAGCCCATCCTTTTCTTTTGTAGCCCTCAAAAAACCAATTTGGGTCCAGCAAATTCCTGATGGGCCAAATAGAGCGGAAGATTTTCATAGGGAGGAAAGGACGTTACTTTTTTGGCGGATAAATAAGCCAATTCCGGATAATTATTGGTGTGACTCAAATGAGCAAGGATTACCCCCTTAAGATTGGGGTTTAAAAGCTCAAACAAAAGGTCGGATGAATCCTCATTAGAAAGATGGCCCCGTTCGCTTAAAATCCTGTCTTTTAAATGGGGAAGATAGGGTCCATGGTGAACCAACTGGACATCATGGTTAAATTCCAAAATAAGAAGGTCACAAAATGAAAGACCTCGGATTATAGGTTTTTCAACTTTTCCAAAATCTGTGGCCACCCCAATTTTGACCCTCTCGGTCATTATCCCAAAACATACCGGGTCAACCGCATCATGGGAAAGAGGAATCGGATCCAAATGAATTTCATCAATTGAAAAGCCTTCCCCGGCCTGAAACTCCTGAATATTAACCAGGGAATCAAAGGATTTACAAACCCTCCTTGTTTTTTCAGTGAGCCAAATCGGAATACCAAAGGTTTTACATAGTTTCTTTGCGGCTTGAATATGATCTCCATGTTCGTGGCTAATGACCACAGCGTTAATTTCTTGCAGGGAGACCCCCAATCCTTGAAGCCTTTGTTGGATCTGGGCCGGTGTCAGTCCAGCATCAATGAGAAGCCGGGTTCTTCCATTTCGAATGTAAACCGCATTGCCCTGGCTTCCACTGCCTAATACACAAACCTCGGTTTTAAGAGAATTCATCATTGATTTGAAGCATACCGCTTTTGTGGGGTTTTTTTCTTTGAAATCACGATTGGCGTTCACCGTGCAGATTTTTTCTCTGGATCCATTTGCTACCATCAGGGGTTAGAAGGAGAACATCAATTGCCCCACCCACATTTTTAGGACGCGCTTGAAACCGCATGGTTTCTATTGTGGTTCGCACAGCATGAATTGAAAAATCAATGGCATCCTGAATCGACATGGCATCCCAAAGGATCGGAGGTCGTTGAACCTTTTCCATTTGGCCATTCGGTAACAGGATTTGAACGGGTTGGAGAAGCGATGCCATAATATCTCCCTGCCCCCCCCATGAGCTTCCAAAAATAATCTCCTGTTTATCAGGGTTCAAATTGACACGTATCATTTCATTTCGGGATACCTGACAATGGAAAACATAAGGCACACTAGACCTTCCTTCCTTTCTAAAACCCGATACATGGAAAGCGGTATCTGCGTTGGGAAACCGTTTTTGGAAATAATCCAACAGTTTTCGAGGAACGTTTAACACATCATCCGTTTCATCTAAATCTTCTTCAGAAAAACGTTTAATATGGCTTTCCGTGGTTACTTTTCCCAAAAGAGATTCTCCGAACGCACTGATTCCGACTTGTTGATAGCTCAAATGAAAGGTCTTAAATACAAAATCAGATAAAATGGTTTCGATCCTGGAAACATCTTTTTCGGGTTGAGCCCGCTCTTCTATATTGACCGACTGCCGGCTATCCGACGCCATGACAATGGCTTCGGGAATGTGAACTGTAATGACAAAAGACATGCTTGACCTCAAAAAAAGGTTAAACCAAAAAATTAGAAAGGAACACCCTTCCGCATTAACAATACTGGACGTTACGGCAACTCAAAACCTGGCGTTCTCGGCTTCCACTTCGATAAACCGTAATTCCTTTACAGCCTTCCTCATAGGCCAAAAGGAAAGCCCCTGCCACATCTTTAGGCGTGGCTTTTTCGGGGAAATTGATGGTTTTTGAGACTGCGTTTTCCGTAAATTTCTGAAAGGCGGCCTGAACCCGAACATGAAATTCTGGTTTAATTTCATGCGCGGTAACAAATAGGGATTGGATCTCAGGGGGGACTTCTCGTACCCCCTGAACGGTTCCCTCTTTTGAAATTTTTTTCATCAGCGTTTGTGAATGAAAACCATGGCGCTTTGCCATCGCCACAAATAAGGGATTCACCTCATACAAAAAAGTGTCATCCAAGGCCAACCGGGTGTAGGAAACTCCATAGAGGGGTTCGATTCCACTGGAACACCCTGCAATCAGACTTAGGCTACCAGTCGGAGCAACCGTGGTGGTGGTGGCATTACGTATTTTTGGAACCCCCAATTTCTCCAGCCGGCTTCCTTTAAAATTCGGAAAGACCCCCCGTTCTTTTGCTAGTTGGATTGATTTTTCCTGTGCTTTCTCTTTGACATAAGACATGATCTGGGAAGCCACCTTCAGGGCTTTTTCACTATCATAAGGGATTCCCAATTGTATTAAAAGATCCGCGAAACCCATTACCCCCACACCGATTTTCCGGTTTCCCTTAGATATTTTTTCTATTTGGGAAAGGGGATACCGATTCACATCAATCACATTGTCTAAAAAATGAACCGCCCCTCGAACCGTTTTTTTTAGTTTTGAAAAGTCAATCTGCGCGGTTCCGAAAATGGTCGAAACCATCCGGGCCAGATTAATGGACCCCAGGGTACAAGCCTCATAGGGAAGTAACGGTTGTTCCCCGCAAGGATTGGTCGTTTCAATGGGCCCCAATTGGGGTGTCGGATGATCTGAATTTATCCGATCCAAGAATAAAAGGCCCGGGTCACCTGTTTTCCAGGCTTGCTTAACGATGAGATCAAAAAGGACAAGGGAACTAACCTTTCGAATTTGCCGGCGTGTTCTTGGATTAATCAAAGAAAAGGGTTTACGTGCTTTAAGCGCCTTCATAAAAAGGTCCGTCATCCCAACGGAAAGATTAAAGTTCGTCAACTCTCGGGGATCTTCTTTCACACAAATAAAATCCAAAATGTCAGGATGATCGACTCGTAATACACCCATATTGGCCCCACGTCGCGTTCCACCTTGTTTAATAACCTCAGTTGTCAAATTATAAACTTTCATAAAGGAAAGGGGCCCACTGGCAATTCCATTGGTACTCAAAACGCGATCATTTCGTGGGCGAATTCGGCTAAAAGAAAACCCAGTACCTCCCCCACTTTGGTGAATTAAAGCGGTATGCTTCACCGTTTGAAAAATAGATTCCAATGAATCCTCGATGGGTAAAACAAAACACGCAGATAACTGTTGAAGCTCACGCCCGGCATTCATTAAAGTAGGGGAATTGGGTAAAAACTCCAAATTTGACATCAACTGATAAAAGGTGCCTGCTGTTTTCCTTTTCGTAGAGGGAGATCCATAGAACCCTTCCGCCGAAGCCACATTCCAGGCCACCCTCCGGAACATTTGATCAACCGTTTCCTTTAAATGTCCTTCCCGGTTTCTTTTCAGGTACCGTTCCCGAAGAATCGTTAAAGCGTTTTTGGAAATTTTTACCTTTTTCCTCATTTTTGTTTTTAAAAGAAAACCTTTTTATTCATTTTTCAATGAGAGAAATTCATTTGGGTTAAAATTAAATGGATGCATCGATTGCCTGTTCAACGTTTTTCACCTCAATTCCGATTTTAGCCAGATCGTGTTGAGATGGCATATGTTTCATTGTCTTTAAACCCAGCAGGTTTTCCGAAGATAAAGGAAGGCGAATTCCCAGTTTCTCAAATATTTGAAGCAAAAATAGGGTAGCACCCATCGGAAAAGGAATAAGGGAGCATCGGGTTTTTAACCGCTGGGCCAATTTTTTAAAAAACTCTTTCATTTCAATACCATCTGGATCTGCCACAACCAATAACCCAGTCAGTCTTTTTTCAAGAGCGTTCTCAATCGCCTTACACAGATCATTGATCTCAATGACTTGAAGAATCTGATGTCCCCCTCCAAAAATAGGCACCACCCCCGATTGACGGATGGTATTCTTCATACGATTAAAGGACCCCAACTCCCCTGGCCCTAAAATAAGGCCTGGACGGATGACCAAATCTCTGGAAAAATCCATCTGCTGTTCCAATGCAAATTTGCTTTTTCCATAGTAAGATTCGGCCTTTTCATGGGCGCCAGTACTTGAAATAAAGACAAATTGATCCACTCCTGCTTTTTTGCTCAATTCATAAACCTTCATGGTACCCACGTGGTTTACCCGATAGGCTAGCTTCCGATCGGTAAGCTTAGTGGTATAGGCACAATGAACCACAGTCTGAGTGCCCTCAAAGGCCTTGGGATCGATTTCATCCGGCAAACTCCCTTTAAACACCTGAATTCCAGGTTGAGAAATGGGGTGATTTTCAGGTGAACGGACCAGGGCCCGGACGGAAAATCCCCTGGCCAAAAAAAACTGACAAAGAGCGCGTCCGAGAAAACCAGCTGCCCCAGTAATCAAAATGGTTTTGGGGGATCCCATTTTATCTATTAAACTCCTTTTTGATAAGCTCCCCAATACGATCTGCATTGGCCATCATCGTAAAGGTCATGGCTTTGGCGGGAAGGTAAGGGAATCCAGAACTGTCAACAATATATACTGATTGGGTTCCCCTGAGTAACCCATCCGCCGTTGTACTCAGCTCTTTTTCCTCATGGGTCATGGGAAGGGTTCCCCCATAATGAAGGGAAGTTCCGTAACCAGGCCAAACTCTCTTCAAGGCCATGCAGCCCAATCTCCTAAAATGACTCAGAATGACCTTCTCGAATTTGAGTTGCTTTTTTCTAACTTCATCCGATAAGGAATAGACAATTTGCATTCGGTCAGGGGACTCTGCGGAACCCGGATGAAGCATACAAAACTTCTCCGAATTGGGATGATCTTCATGATCCAAGGCTAAAATAGCCAAATTGGGAACAAGAATTTTCATGACCCGCATGGCTTCCCGATAAGGAAGCGGCATTTCCTTGATCACCTTAAAATTCAAGAGGGATCGATAAGAGTGAACCCGTCCATAGATCAGAGGTTCACCCCCAGAAGGTGGCCGATACAAAACCGTTAGCTGTGCAAGGCTATGAGTCCTCTTACTGGGTTCTTTTCCAAACATGTTGAAATTAATCATCGGATAATAGGTATAAGGATTACACACAAAGGGAACCCTGACCCCGAATTGATTCAATGAACGTAGGACAATGCGGGTGGTTCCTAAAACCCCCGCCCCCAAAACCAGTTTATGGGTATGATGAGATTGAATTTCGTTTGTTTCAATATTTTTGCTGGTTACCTCGGTAACGCCATCCTTGCCTTCCTTAAAAGAATGGACAAGAAAGGGCCGAAGATATTTAAAATTCGACTGGGTTTGAATCTCTTGGAGCGTATAGGCAGGCCGCCAAACACTTTGGTCCGAATCTCCCCAAAACGCCATATCCAGATATTGCTCAGGCCCTCGGTTTCGATAGGCCTGACTCAGGGCCGCTAATCTGGTTTTACCCATATAAAACCCCATACCGTTAGAGACTTTCTTCCCCTTCAGATATTTTTTAAATATTCCCTTCCCGTTTTCATCCAAATCCAACGGAGGCAACATCCCGTTTAGTTCCCCAATCATAGGGGATAAATCATCCTCCTCTCCGCTGATGCCGATTCGCTCGGCTACCCTTTGGTAAAAAGGGAAAAGGTCCTGATAAGAAATTGGAAATTGGTTAAGATCTTCTTGGGTATATGGAAACGCCCCGGCAGACCACCCACTTGCCATCCCTCCCAAAGCCAAACTCGACATAGGAGAAAAAGTTGTGGATTCAACGGGTGTCCATTGGTTTGTTCCCCGGGTAATATATTGCCGAGGGGGGGTCAATTGTGGACCCACCCGCAATTGATTCAAAGGAACTCCCTCAAACCGATCTCCTAGGAAATACCGGTGCTGTTGGTTGTCTGTTTTCCGAACATCTAAAAATGGAGCGGTAGGAACCAACCCCTTGTAAACCTGGTCCTGGTTTCCTACATCCAGCATTCCCACAGACAACCCCCCCTCCACCAACGGATAAGCGGCATTGACCGCACTGGCTCCAGAGCCAACAATCAACACATCGTAAATCATCTTCCTCTTACTGCAATAGGATAAAGAAAGACCCCCAAAACAACCTTGATCGCTGCCTGTAAACTGTAACGGGCCATTCCATAAAAAAACCCTGGTAGAGAAACCGCTTCCCCAATAAAAAAGGAGGTGTAACAGGGCGAAGCCTCAAGAATGGAAATCATTAACAGTATTTTTTTCCGAAGAAGAGAATTGGGCTGAAATAAACCACACCATGCATCCAGATAGGAAATCGACCAAGAAAACCGACAAACAAAATCCGTTAAGGCCAAATCTTTTTCCGAGTGTGATCCCTCCAAAAGAAAGGAATGACCATGGATATATCTTTGAATAATTTCCGAAGAAGGAACATCAAAAACCAAATAATGGGTAATTACACGACATTCAACCACAAGTTTTGGGTTGTCGTTAACTAAATCAATTGGGTCATCTTTTATCATCCTTTTTCCAATTCTTAACCTGGGGGATTAAGCCATAATCTGAATAATTTTCCAAAACGATAAAACCCCTCATTCAAAAGGTTAAACTTACTCCTGCGTTGATCATCACAGGGAGCGGGAATCTGAACAGTTGAAAAATTATGGCGAACCGCAAAATTTAAAACCTCAATGACATAAAAGGTTCCTCCCTCAATTCGATCTATACACCCTTCGAGTATTTTCTTTTTATAGGCCTTGGCAGCAAGTGAATAATCATCGAAACTCAACCCCAACAAAATCATGGCACAAAATATAAATGATGCACTGGCCACCTTTCTAAGAAGAGACCTTTTCTGGGCCCCCATTCTTTTAGACCCCACAACCAAATCAAAATCTGACAAAAGTTTATTGGCCATTTTTATAAAATTCAAATCCACCGAAAGGTCCATATCAACGGAAATGATATTGTGGTAAGAAGAAAGGGTAATTCCTTTTTTAAGTGCAGAACCAGGGCCTTTATCCTCAATGTGGAAAAATTTAACCTGGGGAAATTTTTCCTGTAACATTAACCCGATTTCCGGAGTCCGATCCGAGGAACCATTACTTCCAAGGATAATCTCATAAGGGGTATCTAATTTCTCAAGGAAATTCATTAATTTTTGAGTATTTTTTTCAAGAATTTCTTCCTCATTATATACAGGGATAAAAACGGTATAAGGGTCCATCTCCCAATCGCACCTTTTTTAAGAATTTTAAAATCCAAGATCAGACTTGATCATAACCATTCTTCAAGGGCAGAAACAACCCATAATGTATGGAGTAAGGCTGAAAGGGGGAAAACCATTCAACCCTTTATGCTTCCCCACAACATGAGGTTTTCCCTTTTATGTTTTTTCTTTCCAAGCCATGGGATTAGCGGGTTCCCTTTTCAGCCAACCGCTGCTGTGCATGTGTCACCCAGGGACTAGCGGGAAAATCGCGAATAATTCTTTGATAAACATCTTCCGCCTCTTCCCAACGGTTCAGGCGTGAATGACAAAGCCCGATATGATACAACGCCTCGGGAACCCAATGGCTCTCAGGATAGTTCTTGATTAAATTCTCAAATTCAACAATCGTCCGAGGATATTGGTTTTCTTTAAAAAAGGTGATTGCATAATAGTACCTCGCGCTTTGGGCGGTTGATGTTTCGGGATACGCTTGGATGATCTGTTCAAATAAAGACCGTGCTTCTCCAAAATTCTCTTTATTATAAGAACTCAAACCCCGTGTGTATAAAATATTGGGATCCGCCACCTTAGATTGCAAAACAAAACCGGTCACCCCCAAAATCAGAACAAAACAGATCGAGAAAAAAACCTTCCATTTATGGTGTTCTATGACCTTGGAAAAGGCCTGGATAAAAGCAAAACTCTGCAGGAAATGTAAAAAACCGGTTTGGCCTTCCCCCAGGCAACTCTGAAATCTTTTATTGAAACGGCTTTCCTTTAACAAGGGAATACTGAGCATTGAAAAAATTAGGCCAATCCCAGTAAGAAAAATCCCCGTTCGCTCCACCCACCCGTTTGAAAATCGCAAAATAATCTTTTCTTGTTCCGGGAAAACTAACATAAAAGACGGGGAAATTAGAAATACCTCAGAGGCCCCCTCTACCTCCCAATTGGGATGGTACGAAATTTTGATCAGATGAGGCTTTCCAATACACGTGGTTTTAAAAAAAATTTCTTCTTTTTTAATTTTCTCTTCAACCTCACAAGGCCCCGGTACCGGAGTTTTGGGTAACCCGTTTATTTCTCCGTCATATAGAATATTTTGAAAGTGCTGATAATGTTTTTTGTTAACCTGATCAGTGAAGACTAAATGAGGATGATCCAAATCATACTGTTTGAACCATCGATAGGAAACCATTTTCCATTTTTTCGTTTCATATAAAACCGGTTCAATCGAAAGGGAAACCACATACCGGTTTTCATTGGAGGTTAATTCATAAATTTCATATTGCCCAATTCTTTTATTTAAAGAAAACTCAGGGTATTTTTTAATTTGGGATTTAACCTCTTCACTTCGAACAATAAAATCTTTGACATTAAATAGTTTCAGGTGCTCGATTCCCTTTTCCAGGTTTAGCGTTGAACAACCATAATCGGGTAATGGGCAGGATTTTTCTTTTGAGATTTCCGATTGAATATAAAAAACAAAGGGAGACGTAATCGAAGACTGCATATAAATTCCCTCTAATGTAGAACGTCCAGAAAAAAGAGGGATCGATTCAAAAGCCCGAAGGGTCCCCATGCTGTTGTGAGCCGAAGCATGTTCATAGACAACTCTTGGATCAGAAACACCTCCCGCAATAAATTGGTTAATCCCGTTGAATACCGGCCAAGAGTGTTTTTTTTCGAATCCGGAATAATTCCAATTGACCCAATCTTTAACCTTTACAGAATGGTGGTCCACCCACAATAAAATGGCAATTAGAAGAACCGGGGCAAAAATCCAAGGGGCTCTTAACCTCTGTATGAATTTTCCAAATTCAATGGCAGCAAGGAGAACCAAAAATATTTGCAAAAAAGGTAAAAACCGAATGTCCACTACATTTACCCGATAGGCAATTAAATAGAAAACCGCACCCACCAAAACACAAAACCAAAAATAATAGATTCTGAGGTCCATTTTATCGATGAAGGATTGAAAAATGAGGTTCAGGGATTGGGAGGTACCTTTCAACCTCCAAAATAAAAAACCCCAATCCAACAACCTCCCGGAAACGGATATTACAACAAAAGGAATGAGGATGACGGGTAAAACCTCAAAGAGGGAATTGATGACCCATACAAAATTATAACGGGTGGTATTAGGCAGGTTAAAGAGTAACGGTAAAATCCATAAACCCATTAAACAAAAACCCAATGAATGGACTTTAATTAAATATCCTAACTTTTTAAAAAATTTCTCGGTCGTAATCAAAAAAAACAGAGAAGCCAACCCAGCAAAAAGGAGGGTATAGCCATGACTAAACCCCGTCAGAGCTATTAAAATGGCATTTCTCAGCACATGTTGTTGAGATTTAATGCCGTTATACATTGAACCGATAAACAATATGCTGAGCGAAAACCCCAGACTATAGGAAAACTCCCCGGCCAACGTACTGAGAATATTTCCACCCCACATGGAATTGGCTTCCATAAAAAGGAAGGGCAGGGTGACCAACGCCCCAAAAATGGGAATTGGAAAGGAAAATTTCATCAACTTAAATGAAAAATAAGCGGAAATGGGGAGCAGAAAAATTCCCAGGACAGTGGTTATTTTAAATGCAATCTCAAGGGATACAAAAAGAGACAGTATAACCGCGATAACAAAAGGAAGGGGGAAATAAAACTGAAAAAGGGGGAACCCAGCATAATTCCCAGGCAACCATCCAATTATTTTACCTTTGGGCAGGAGTTCTTCCCGTAAATACTGTGCCGTATAATAATGGGAAGCGGTGTCACCACCGGTTACAATGGTTTTCAGGAAAAGCAATTTTGGATCGAAGTAAGTAAATAGAAAGGCAAAAATAATCAGAAGGAAGGAGAGATCAATCAGCGGTTCTTTTTTCAAAAACCCAAAAGAGAATGTCCTGTCCCAACCGGACCCGGTCATATGAAAGCCCAGAAAGTATTTCCACCCACAAATAAACCCGGTCCATCCGGTGGGTCAAAAAAGTTGAAAACCCATTATTCCTTCAAAAAAAATAAGAACTAAAAAACTTAATTTTGGAAATTTACCCTCTCAAAACATCCTTTTTGGGGAAAAAAGGTGCCTCAGGGTTTTCGACGACCCTTTAGAAATTTTATGTTGAGGGCCACAAAAACCAAAGCCAGAAAAATGGCAATTCCGATTAAAATATTTTTGTTCTCTTTCAGCAAATCTTTTTTAACAATCTTTATGTTCCCCACCGCGTTTAAATTAAAATGTTTTTCCCCTAAATCATATTCCAAGACCGCATAAACCGTATATTGACTGCCGGGTAAAGCGGAAAAATTCTTTACCTCTAAAGGAATGGTTTCCTCGGCTTTGGGATCTAAATTAATTTCACGTTGAAGATCGCTTGAAGACAACTCCTTTGGAAGAACAAAAAGCATCCGGACGGTTTTGGGTATATCATCCAGGTTTTTTACAATTAATTCGGTATACCCCTTAGAGGAGATTTCCTGGCCTTTAAGAATTCCCAAAACCTTTGAGGAGGTGGCTTCTTGGTAGACAAACGCTGGAATACTTAAAGCAGAAAAAGGATATTGGTTCCCATCGGTATAACTAACAGTGACAACCGCAGGGTACCGCCCAGGGGTTTCCAATTTGAGGGGGGAGATCAGAACCTGTTTAAATGCTTCCTGGACCTTAAGTTCCGGTTTGATATCCGAGGTCAAAACTTTACCCAATATTTCACAGGTAAATTGGACGTTATAGGCTGATTCATCTCCTGTATTGCTTACTTCGATGGAAACCTCAAGGTTACTCCCTTCATATTTAAGGTCGGTTGTGGTGTTAATGGTGATATACCCCCCATGGACAATACCGCAGAATAAAAATATTACCCCAAAGGAAAAAAAGGAACTATTTAAAACTTTCCAAAACAAATTGCCCATCTAAAAATTTCCTAAAAAAAGTTCTCTATTATGGCAAAAATCCCTAGAAAAATAAAGAGCCCAGCTCACTTTGAAGAGCTGGGCTCCATTTTCGAACTCTCAATGATTAATTGAGAAGACTTTGGTTATTTTCAAAAATCCCTTTATGGAACCGTTGTTGTGGTGGTGGTGGTGGTTGTCGTGGTTGTGGTAGAAGTTGTGGTTGAAGTGGTGGTCGTCGTGGTCGTGGTAGAAGTTGTGGTTGAAGTGGTGGTCGTCGTGGTCGTGGTAGAAGTTGTGGTTGAAGTGGTGGTCGTCGTGGTCGTGGTAGAAGTTGTGGTTGAAGTGGTGGTCGTCGTGGTCGTGGTAGAAGTTGTGGTTGAGGTTGTGGTCGTCGTGGTCGTGGTAGAAGTTGTGGTTGAGGTTGAGGTGGTTGTGGTGGTCGTGGTGGTGCTGGTTGTGGTAGTTGCTCCCGTGGTAGTTGTAGGCCCGCCTGTTGTGGTTGTGGTGGTTGTCGGGCCGGTGGTTCCTTGGAAGGTCCCATTACAATTACCGGACAGCACCACAGAGGTTCCTGTGGTACTGACCGCAAGGTCCATACAATTACTGATGTCATTGTCAAATTGGCCAGTGGCCAAAGTGGTTAATCCGGTAATCCCGTTCACCGTAAAGGGAGATGACGCCCCCGGCTCACTGAACCCACCGGTTCCATTCCCCAACAATATCGAAATATTGTCAGTACCCTGGTTGATTACAACGATATCATCATTATTATCGGTATTCGTGTTAAAGCTACCCGTCTTGACAGAAATCGGAGCGCTACCTACCGGCCGGCCTATGCTGGTCTGAAGGCTTAAATTCCCCGCTCCATCTCCCAACAGAATAATGATGTTATTATTGACGCTGTCGGCCACGACAAGATCTAAATTACCGTTATTATTGAAATCACCAGAATCGGAGGAATCCCCCCCATTTCCTGATGGAAGAGTGGTTGTGGTTGTGGTGGCGCTGGTCGTGGTGGTAGTTGCCCCTGTTGTGGTGGTTGTTGTTCCCGCACCTACGTTGACCACCCCATCCATAAACCCGAAATGGAGTTGGCAACGGTAATTACAAACCCCGGCGCTGGGGAAGGTTCTTTGAAAGGTTTGTCCAGCGTTTAGACTTCCTGAATTGAAGGCCGGAATAATAGTGCATGTTCCACCGGAAGAGCTTCCGCTTTGTATCGTATGGGGCGCTGATCCTCCTACAGTCCATAGGACTGTATCCCCCGGTGCAATATTAACGGGGCTTGGGGTAAAAGATAAAGGGCCCCCGGCGCTTCCTGCGGCCACGTTAAAGGTCGCCGCTTCAGAATCCATCGGAGCAAAGATCATGGCAGTTCCAACAACTAACAAACAAAGAATTAAGCCAAATTTTCCTTTTTGACTTTTTTTCCCCTCTCTCATGATCTCTCTCCCCTTTTAAATGACGAAAACCTCGGGCAATTATTTTGACCGATCGGTTTACAAAAGTGATTAGTCAGCTTATTAAAACGTCTAATTGCTAGAAAACCTAGCCCATCACACCTTTTTTAAATTAATGGTTCATAAAATACCCATTTCAAATATCAATGTCAAGAAAAATCATTCCCAAAATTACTTTTTTTTTAGATAGATAGAAGAATTTTGGCTATTTATTCTCTTTCACAAATAGAGAAAATTAATTCCCTCAAGAAGATTTTAATTTCATACAGAAGCTATTCATTTTCTCACCGGTTAACCCTTTTATTTTAAATAAAAAATTGACTCTTGATTCATTGCACCATTACAATTGGGTTCCTTTTAAAAAACATTCAATGGAAATTTTCCTTTTATTTTTAAAAAATTAAACCCCAATAAGTCAGCAATGATTGTTTAGGGTATTTTTTAGATTTTTACCGAATGTATTTTTGGAGAAAATAATGAGCCCAAAAAAATGGATTTTAAATGGACTTCGGATCGGTGCTGGGTTTGCTATTTTGGGGTTTCTTTTCTTTAAAATCGATATCTCTGAATTCATTGAAATCATAAAGAAAGCCAATCTTTCCCTTTTCTTGATTACTCTAATTTCCTATATCCTCGTCCAAATCATTTTTTCTTTTCGGTGGCAACTCCTGTTAAAGGTCTTTCAACTATTTATCCCTTTAATTAGCCTCTTGAAGGCTTACCTGATTGGGCTGTTTTGGACAAACTTAATTCCAACGGCCATTGGGGGAGACGTGGTAAGGGGGTATTATATGTACCGTTATACAAAAAAGGGGAAGGAGGTGGCCATCTCAGTTATTGTTGAACGATTCACAGGGTTTACCGCCCAGGTGTTAATTGGGTTGGTTGCGCTTGCCATTATTTTTAGGTCTCTCCCGGACCCCATGGTTGCATGGGTTATTATCGGGACGACTCTAATCTACATAGTCTCTCTATTTATACTTTTTAATCAAACCATATTCATACTTTCTGAACGTTTACTTCAAAAAATTAATGCCGAGAAGCTTGGCCAAATGGTCCTAAAAATCTATGATGCCATCTCCCTTTACAAATCCGCTCCCATGGTTCTAATTCAAACCGTTTTTATTTCTCTTATGGTTCAAGCAATTACAATTGTTATCTATTATATCCTGTCCCTTTCACTGCATCTATCAATTCCCTTATTCTATTTTTTCCTTTTTCTTCCTATTATCAATATCATATCAATGATTCCCATTACGCCGGGCGGGTTTGGTTTGCGTGAAGGGGTTAGCGTTACCTTGTTTGGCACCATCGGGGTCAGCCAAGCCCATGCCCTTGGCCTTTCCTTGGCTTGGTTTCTGGTAATTGTCCTAACCAGTTTGATAGGAGGGGTCCTCTATTTTCTGAAAGGAACCTCTCCCCCGCCCATCACCCCCCAAAAGCCATTTTAAAAAAATATTATCAACATCTCTTGACACCCTTTATTAGCTGAAGTATCTTAATCGAAATGGCCTTAAATCTTAGTTTTTTCAAAGGAATGTGGGAAAAAAAAGGTAAAAGAAAAAACAGAAATAAAAAGGTAAAACTTTTTATTTATTTAACGTTTTTTCTTGGATTGATTACAACTTCCCTCTATGCCATTCACTTAAACAAAGTCATTACAGACCGTTTTGAAGGAAAACGGTGGCACCTCCCTTCAAAGGTTTATTCCGACACCTTCCCCATCTATCCCGGTATAAACGTTTACCATCCCTCTCTTTTAAACAAACTCAAGCGTCTCAACTACAAACAGGGAACCCTTCCACTCCAACAAAAAGGGGATTTTATATGGAATGAAAGGTGGATCGACGTCTATCTGCATGACTTTGAATATCCGGACACATCTTTTACAGGTTTTCCGGTACGCCTTTCCCTGGAAGGAGATGAGATTCATTCCATCTCCAACCTGAATACGAATGAAAATCTTTACATGGTGGATTTTGAACCTGAACTGCTTTCAGGGTTTTTTAACCAAACCTGGGAAGAACGGGATCTGGTTCAGCTCTCCCAAGTTCCTTCCCATCTAACGGATGCCATTATTACGATTGAGGATTCCCGTTTTTACGAACATGGAGGACTTGATCTTCGTTCAATACTGAGGGCGTTTCTCGCAAACCTCAAGGAAGGGGAGGTTGTTCAGGGAGGAAGCACATTAACCCAGCAATTGGTTAAAAATTTCTTTTTAACCCAAGATCGGACTTGGAGTAGGAAACTAAATGAAGCCCTAATGGCTTATATTCTGGAAGCCAAGTACTCCAAAAATGAAATTCTTGAGGCCTATCTGAACGAAATTTATATGGGACAACAGGGGAATATGTCCATTCATGGAATTGGAAAAGCGGCCCAGTTCTTTTTCGGAAAGGAAGTTGGGAATTTAACTTTAGAAGAATCAGCCCTATTGGCCGGATTGATCAAATCCCCCAATTCCCTTTCCCCCTATCACAATCCAGAACGGGCGGAAAAAAGAAGGAATTGGGTCCTTCTCAAGATGATGGAACAGGGAAAGATTCAAGAAGCTTCCTATCAAAAGGCTCTCAACCGAAAAACGACTCCCCGAGGTTTTGTTGGGAGTTTTCATCAAGCCCCTTACTTCATTGATTTTGTGAAACAACAACTCCAAGAATACTATCCTCCAGAGATACTGCATTCTGATGGACTCCGCATTTTTACAACCCTCGATACTGATATTCAACGGGAAGCGGAAGCCAGCCTCCAGAAAGGGTTAAAAAATCTGGAGGAAGATTTCCCCAGCCTTAAACGGGAGAATCCTTTAGACCAGATTCAAGGGTCCCTCGTGGTCGTTCAACCTCAAACCGGATATGTCAAAGCCATGGTGGGGGGAAGAAACTATTCCGTGAGCCAATTTAACCGGGTGACTCAAGCAAAGCGGCAACCGGGCTCTCTATTTAAACCTTTCGTTTACCTCACGGGAATTTCCCAAAACCGTTCCGGAATGAAAGATTCCATTACCGGGGCCACCCTTGTAGAAGATACCCCCATTTCGATTCCGGTGGTTGAAAAAGGTCAAAAAAAAGAATGGGCCCCTGAAAATTATGACCACACCTTTCACGGGAGTGTTACCCTACGCACCGCCCTTGAAAGTTCTTTAAATGCTGCAACGGTCCGACTTGCCCAAACGGTTGGGATTAACGAAATCACCAAAACCGCCACAGCCATTGGGATTTCCAGCCCCCTGGACCAGGTCCCTTCATTGGCATTGGGAACTTCCGAGGTTTCCCCTCTTGAAATGGCAACCGCCTATACCACACTGGCAAACCAAGGAATTAAAACCACGCTTCTGTCCATTAAACAGGTTCTGGACAAAGGCGGAAAAATTCTTCAAAATCGGGAAATTCAGGTTGAAAAAGTGATAACCCCTCAAAATGCCTATTTGATGACCTACCTTCTTCAAGGGGTAGTGGAGCATGGAACCGCATCCGGGGTCCGGGCATTGGGATATAAGGGACCGGTGGCGGCAAAAACAGGGACCACAAGTGATTATCGGGATGCCTGGTTTGTTGGATATACTCCGGAGCTGTTGGGTTTAGTTTGGGTGGGGTTTGACCGAAACGATTCAACCTATTTAACCGGATCCAGGGCAGCGCTCCCCATTTGGGTTGATTTAATGAAACGAATTTCCAGTGGGGTAAACCCCGATTTCCTTTCCCCCTCCAACATTATTTTCAGAAAAATTGATCCTAAAACAGGGCTTTTGACCTCCTTTCAATGTCCAGACGGTGTTCAGGAAGCCTTCGTTGAAGGAACGGAACCTAAAAATCGTTGCGGTGAAGGGAAAAAAGGTATAATGGATTGGTTTAGAAATTTATGGAATCCTTAGATGAACCTAAAACACCTAACCTGCTTTCTATTATTTTTTTTCCTTCTCTCTTGCCAAACCCTGGTCCCCCCGCCCAGTGAAGAAATAGAGGAAAAATTCTCCCCAACCCTGTCCCAAAGCCTAACGCCAAAACAAACCGTATCCCTTCGCTTGACCCAGGAAGGCGAGGAGGCCCTCCTTCGGGGATCGATGATCGAAGCCTCCAACACATTTGCAAAGGCCATCGACTTGGACCCTTCAAATGGTTTCGCCTATTATTTTTTGGGAGAGATTAATTTTCAGAAGGGAAAATACCACCAATCTTTAACCTTTCTTGAAAAAGCCGAGGGAATTTTACAAAAACGCTCTCATTGGCTTTCCAAAATTTATTCTCTTATGGGCATCAACTATGAGACCATGATTCATTTGAAAAAGGCCCAACAGTTTTTTGAACTGGCCCTCATTGAGGATAAAAAGAATATTATCGCTCGGGAAGGACTCTCCCGAATTCTGAAGCGGGATCAAAATACCGAAAAAAATGAAATCCATTGACTGGGCAATCCAAATCCTGAAACAAGAGATCATGCAATGGAAGGAACCCATTGTCGGTGTGGTGGCCAACCAAACCCGGGACCCTTTCCAGGTATTGATCTCCTGTGTGTTGAGTCTCCGAACCAAGGATGAAACCACGGCAGGGGCATCGGAGCGCCTTTTTAAACTCGCGTCTACCCCTCAAACCATGGGGAGGTTGCGAAATTCAAAAATTGAAAAAACCATTTATCCTGTCGGGTTTTACCGAACCAAGGCCAAAAGCATAAAAGAGATTTGCAAAAGGTTGGTCCATCAATACGCAGGGAAGGTTCCTGATGAAATCGAAGAGTTGGTGAAACTACCCGGTGTGGGGAGAAAAACGGCGAATTTGGTGGTCACACTGGGTTATCAAAAATATGGAATTTGTGTAGATACCCATGTTCACCGGATCTCAAACCGCTGGGGTTATGTCAAAACCAAAACACCCGAGGACACCGAAGTATCCCTCCGAAAAAAACTCCCAAAAAAATATTGGATGATTTTTAACGATCTTTTGGTTCCCTACGGACAGAACCTTTGCCGTCCCATCTCCCCATTTTGTAGTTTGTGTAAAATTTCGTCCTTCTGCTGTAAAGTGGGTGTTAATTCCAGCCGATAAAAAATGTCACAGGCTTCTTCCCATTCATTCTGCCAGTGGGGGGACGTGTTTCATTAGGGGGTAAAACTTCGACGGTATTAAGGCCCTGCAATCACCTTAGGAGTCTTCTGATAAAAAAATTATCCACCTGCTCATTATGGATGTAAATCCCTCTCTTTCATCATGAAATCCCCGTTGCGGTTTGACAAGACCCTGAAGGTCAAGTACCTTTAAAAAAGCTTTTTAAACCCCGAAAAAAAACAAAAAATGGAAACCGGAAAAAGAAATTATTTAAAAAAACGCCTTGGAAATTTCCTGGTTGAAAACGGTTTATTGGAACCCGCCGACTTGGAAAAAGCCCTCGAAGAACAAAAGAGGACCGGGAAAAAACTTGGGGAAATTTTGATCGATTTAAATTTGATCACGGAGGAGCAAGTCAAAAAATCCTTGGCGTTTCAATTGGGCTATCAAGTGGTTGAAATGGACAGGATTTCCTTCGACCCCGAAGTAGTTTTTTTGATATCGGAGCATTTGGCCCGGAAACACAACATCATTCCGCTGAAACTCGAAAACAGAGTGTTAACGGTGGCCATGGTGGACCCCCTCGACTACGACTGTATCCGAGACCTTTCGTTTTATTGCGGCTATGCCATTGAACCGGTTCTGGCCTCTAAACAAGAAATTGTTGAAGCCAACAATCGCCAATATAAAGAAAAAACCTCCGATCAATCCAAATCCGTTGAAGATATTGTCAAAGAATCAGCAAAGGATTTTAACGATGAAACACTGATTCAGGTTGTCCCTGAAATTCGAACGGATAAAATTGAAAACCAATCATTGGAGGAAAAAAGTCAACTGGCCCCAATTATTCGTTTGGCCAATGTGATTATCAGCAGCGGGATAAAAAATAAAGCCAGCGACATCCATATTGAACCTGGAAAGCAGGATTGCCGTATTCGGTATCGCGTGGACGGGTTGTTAAGAGAGGGAATGCGAGTTCCGCGATGGGTGCAAGGGGCGTTGGCCTCCAGAATCAAAATTTTAGCCAACCTGGATATTGCAGATAGAAGACAACCCCAAGATGGCGCCGTGCGAATCAAAGTTGAAAACCGGGAAATTGATTTGAGGGTATCCGTCATCCCTGCCCAACACGGGGAAAAAGTAGTCATCCGAATATTGGATCAATCCAATTTATTAACCACATTGGAATCCCTGGGGTTGCTTCCAGAGCAGTTTTCATTGGTAGAATCGCTTTGTACTCATCGAAAGGGAATTATTCTGGTCACCGGCCCTACAGGCAGCGGAAAAACAACCACCCTGTACGCCATGATCAACCGTTTAAGATCTGAGAGCACGAATTTAATGACGGTGGAAGATCCTATTGAATACACCATCGATGGGGTGAATCAGATTCAAATCAATACCAGTATTGACCTTTCATTCGCCAAATGTCTACGGGCTATCCTTAGACAGGACCCGAATGTGATTTTGATTGGGGAAATCCGGGATTCTGAAACTGCCGAAATTGCATTTAGGGCAGCGATGACCGGCCACCTGGTCCTTTCGACCCTACACACCAATGACGCCCCTTCCACCATTGGCCGTCTTTTGGAAATTGGGATTCCCCGCCACCTCATCGCATCTCAAGTGGTCGGAATCATGGCAAAACGGTTGGTCCGTACCCTTTGCACCCATTGCAAAGAACCCATTCCCACGCCTGAGGAAGAATTGTCGCTTTTAAATATTCCTCCTCAAGCGGTTAAAGAAATTACCTTTTTCCAGGCTAAAGGATGTTCTAATTGTTCCCAAACGGGATATCAAGGGCGAACCGGAATCCACGAAATCATGGGGTTCAAACCCGCCCTTCGGGATTCTATTTCCGCCAATGCCCCGGAACAGCAAATTCGGTCAGAGGCACTTTCCATGGGAATGATTGGCCTTCGGGAATCCGGCCTTCAAAAAATACGAGAGGGTTTAACATCAGTCTCGGAATTGGCAAGAGTCATTGAGGTGGAAGATCAGCTTCAAACCTTTTGCCAAAACTGTTCAAAATCCCTTACCATCGATTTTCTTATCTGCCCTTACTGCGGGGAAGAAGTCCTTCACCGCTGTCAAACCTGTAAAAAAGCCCTGCAACCCGAATGGGCATTCTGTCCTTATTGCCGTGAAAAGAAACCTTAAACAGGTTAGTCCCTTTTTAAACCCAAAATCCATGAAATTAGAAAACCTGATTTCCTTATCCTTTGGTCTTTAGAACAAAGGGTAAATGGTTTATAATTTCCCCATGGCTTTAACCTTTTTTCATCCCCTAGTCCAAAAATGGTTTGCCACCCGCTTTGGAACCCCTACGGAAGCCCAGCAGGAGGGATGGCCTCCCATTTTAAAGGAGCAAGATACACTGATTGCAGCCCCCACCGGGTCGGGGAAAACACTTTCCGCATTTCTGGCCTGTCTGAACGATTTAGTTCATCAAGGCGCTTCGGGAGACCTTCCGGATCATACACAAGCTATTTATGTCTCTCCTTTAAAAGCACTGAGCAATGATATTCAACGAAATCTCCAGGGCCCTTTAACCGAAATCATGGCCTTGGCTTTTCAAGAGGGCCTTTTACTTCCTCATATTCGAGTGCTTGTCCGAACAGGGGATACCCCGGCATCTGAGCGTCAAGCCATGCTTAAAAAACCGCCCCATATCATCGTGACCACACCCGAATCATTTTATTTGTTGCTCACTGCCGAAAAAAGCCGGCAACTGCTTAAAACCGTTAAAACCATTATTATCGATGAAATTCATTCGGTGGCCCGGGACAAACGTGGCTCACACCTGGCCTTGTCTTTGGAACGCCTCGACCATCTCTGCCTGAAGCGTCCAGTACGCATTGGTTTATCGGCCACCCAACGGCCCATGGAAGAAATTGCGCGCTTCCTCGTGGGAACCAATCGGGTGGCTCCAAAAGGGAAACCACAATGCACGATTGTTGATGTGGGACACAAAAGAAAAATGGACCTTTCTATTGAAATCCCCCCTTCCCCCTTATCCGCCATCTGCTCCAATGAACAATGGAAAGAGATATACAACCGCTTGGCAGAACTGGTGCAAACACACAGAAGCACATTAATTTTCGTCAATACCCGAAGACTCGCTGAGCGAATCACACACAATCTGACCGAACTGTTAGGTCCCGAGGCCGTCTCTTCTCATCACGGATCTCTTTCAAAAAAAATCCGTCTTCGGGCGGAACAACGCCTTAAAGATGGAGAGCTCAAAGCAGTGGTTGCAACCGCATCTTTAGAATTAGGGATTGATGTGGGGTTTATTGATTTAGTGATCCAGATGGGTTCTCCCCGCGCTATCGCCACCTTTCTTCAACGGGTCGGCCGCTCGGGACACGCATTGGGTCTTGTTCCAAAAGGTCGGCTCTTTGCTTTAACACGGGATGAACTGATTGAATGCACTGCCCTTCTTCGGGCCGTCCAATCGGGGCATCTGGATCGGATCGAGATCCCGGAAGCCCCCTTGGATATTCTCGCTCAGCAAATCGTTGCCGAAGTAGCCACGCGGGAAATGGATGAGACAGAACTATATCAACTCTGCACCGGGGCCTGGCCATTCCGGAACCTCACACGTAAAACCTTTGCTGATGTCATCCACATGCTAAATGAGGGCTTCTCTACCGGTTTGGGAAAAGGAAATACGTTCATCCACTTGGACCGGGTACATCAAAAGATTCGCCCCAGGAGAGGCAGTCGATTGGCCGCATTAACCTCAGGGGGCGCCATTCCTGAATTGGCAGACTACCGGGTGGTGGCTTATCCGGAAAAAATCCACGTCGGCTCAGTGGATGAGGATTTTGCCATTGAAAGCATGTCCGGTGATATTTTCCTGTTAGGCAACACCTCGTGGCAAATTCTCCATGTTCGAGGAGGTGAGGTTGGGGTCCAGGATGCCCACGGAGCTCCCCCTACCATTCCCTTTTGGCGTGGGGAAGCTCCCGCCCGAACAATTGAATTATCAGAAGAAATATCTAAGCTTCGGGAAGAGATCTTCAAACGACTCCATTCCCCGCAAAAAGCACAGGACTGGCTTAAAAAAGAAATTGATATTCCCGAGAGTGCCGCCCACCAAATGGTGGACTATTTTCAAGCCCAGAAAGCCGCCATTGGTGTTCTTCCCTCACAGGGACATATCGTCTTTGAACGGTTTTTTGATGAATCAGGGGGAATGCAATTAGTGATTCACTCCCCCTTTGGAGGCCGAATCAACCGAGCGTGGGGTCTTTCTTTAAGGAAATCCTTTTGCCGGACCTTTGATTTTGAACTTCAATCCAGTGCCGATGATAACGGCATTGTAATCTCTCTTGGCCCTCAGCAAAGCTTTCCCTTGGAAAGCATTTCTAAAATGGTCACCCCGAACAATGGAAAAACAATATTGGAACAAGCGTTATTGGCAGCCCCCATGTTTATGACACGGTGGCGGTGGAATGCCAACCGTTCGTTAGCCATTCTACGGCAGCGGGGAGGAAAAAGGGTTCCCCCACCTATACAAAGAATGCGGGCGGATGACCTCATGGTCAAACTCTTTCCCCAGCAGATGGCCTGTCGTGAAAACCTTCCTCAAGGAGACGTTCCCATTCCCGATCATCCACTTGTATTTCAAACTGTCTTTGATTGCCTCCACGAAGCCATGGATGTTGACGGCTGGCTCAACCTGCTTAAAAAAATTGAAGGAGGTCAAATTTCCATTACAGCGGTAGACACACGGGAACCCTCTCCCTTCTCCTATGAAATTTTAAACGCCAACCCCTACGCTTTCCTGGACGATGCCCCATTGGAAGAACGAAGGGCGCGTGCCGTTTCCACACGAAGAACACTGACCATCGAATCCGTCCGGGACATCGGAAAACTCGATCCCCATGCCATCGAACAGGTCAAAAAAGAAGCCTGGCCTCTGGTTCGAACACCGGATGAACTTCATGAAGCCTTAAGCCAGGTGGGGATGTTTCCTTTCTCTGATGGAACTCAATGGGAAGAATATTATAAAACCCTCCATAAAGAAGGGAGAGCCCTTGAGGTTTCCGGAAAAGAACAAAAACCTTTTTGGGTTGCAACCGAATTGTGGCCTCTGGTCAAAATTGCTCGGCCGGATTTTTCCCTTGATATTGAACCCCTGGTCCCACAAGGAGTCCGTACGGATTGGTCAGCATCGGAGGCGTGGACCTTTCTCGTTCATGGCCGACTGGAACTATTGGGACCAACCACTGTAGACAAGCTTTCTTCTGATCTGGGTTTGGACCCATCTAAAGTCGATTCAGCGCTTTCAGCACTAGAGAGTCAGGGATTGGTTTTACGGGGCCATTTTAATCCGAATGCAACCGAACCCGAATGGTGCTCCCGTCATCTGTTAACCCGTATCCATCGGCTAACATTAGATCGACTCCGCCGCCAGGTGGAACCTGTCACCGTAGAGCAGTTCTTTCAATTTCTTTTTCGCTGGCATCACCTGGAAACCGGAACACAACTCAACGGCCCTCAGGGAGTGGCTTCGGTTATTGAAAAGCTTCAGGGGTTTGAGATTCCAGCAATGGCATGGGAGCAGATTATTTTACCTCAACGGGTTAAAAAGTATGAAACCCGATGGTTGGACGAACTCTGCTTAAATGGAGAGGTCACATGGGCCCGAATCTCCCAGCCTTTTGCTAAAACCGATGACCTTCCCAACCGGATCCGAATGGCTACTAAAATTCTTCCCATTTCATTAATGATCCGGGAAGACCTTTGGTGGCTTTGTCCTTCTACTCCAAACATTCCCCCTTATATTTTAAGCCATGGTGCCCAATCCACATTGGAACTGCTCCAAAAACAGGGGGCCACCTTTTTCCCGGATCTTTTGAAAGGAACCGGTCTCCTTCCCACGCAACAGGAGGAAGCCTTGTGGGAATTGGTCGCCGCAGGTTTAATAACCGGGGACGGATTTGCCGGTATCCGGTCGTTAACGAACCCATTAAAAAAACATCAGGAATCCGTCATCCGGCGATTAAAAAGAAGGGGGCGTGCCGTGCATGCCGTTAGGCGGGGTGCAGGCCGGTGGACGATTTTTCAGACAAACCATAGTGAAAAACAAGAACAAGAAGAACAGACGGAGGCTTGGGCTCACCAACTTTTGGAACGTTATGGCATCCTATTCCGTGATCTTCTTTCCAGAGATGATTGTGCCCCTCCCTGGTATTCCCTTCGCCCTATTCTCAGAAGGATGGAAGCAAGAGGTGAAGTTCACGGAGGACGTTTTGTATCAGGTGTCAGCGGGGAGCAATATGGTCTTCCCGATGCAGTAGAAATGCTCCGTCACATTCGAAAGGAATCCCCCGAACCCGCCATCACCTATGTCAGCGGGGTGGATCCTTTGAACCTTATTGGGATCATCACTCCAGGATCTCGTTTGCCGGCCCTTTCTTTTAATATTGCCGCTTTTTATGGAGGCTCTTTGGTTGGATCAACAAAAGGGGGCGAAGTTTGGGTATCTGAAAATTTAAAAACAGAACTAACAAGTAAGGTTTTCCAGATCTTGAAATCAGGAAGACTATTAAATCCTTATTCATAGAAGATAGGGGAAAAAAAATTGATCAAACACATTGTGTTGTGGCGATTAAAGGAGACGTCGGGAGATCAAACAAAAGAGAAAAACGCTTCCAAGCTCAAAACCATTCTGGAAGATTTAAAAGGAAAAATTCCCGAAATAAAGTCTTTAGAGGTCGGGATTGATTTTAACCGATCCGAAGCCGCTTCCGATGTGGCTCTCTACTCTGAATTTGAAAATAAAGAAGCCTTGGAAAGATACCAAAAACATTCGGAGCATATGAAAGTCGTGGCGTTTGTTAAGGAGATCAGTGCTGAGAGAAGGGTAGTGGATTACATCTCATAAACAGAAAAAATCTTTAGAGGTTTTATTGACAGACCATGACTCCAAAGCTATGCTTCACCTATTATGAATGGCCGGGAAATTTCGGGTGAGGAAAAATACAGGCTGGAGCAGCAGTTTCAAGCCCTTCGGGATAAGGTCCTCCGGACCCATTTTATATTCCTATTCCTCTTTTTCGCCCCCCTTTTGCTTTTTCTATTCGAACCGGATCAAAAACTTTTAATCGGAGTCCCCGTTCTCTGGATCTTGGGAGGGGTTGTTCTTTTCTGGTATAACCGGAAATACTGGAGATGCCCCCACTGCTCACAACGGTGGAATGTTCCACATATCATCACCAGTGGCAATTGGGAGTTCTGCCCAAAATGCGGGGTTTCCTTAAAAAGGATTTCAAACAGACCCCATTTAAAATTTATGGACCCCCATCGGCTGGAGGAAATTCAAACCAAATTCGAGAGAAATCAGAAATTCCGGAATATGCTGGCTTCAACAGGTTTTCCTTTGATTTTTATCTTTTGGGCTAGCCTCCAACGACAAAACCTCTCACACACAGAACTGGGAATTATCGTCATTGCCGTGGGAGTTATTTTTATTGGAACCTACGTCTTTTTATCAAGATGCACCAACTGCCAAAAAGGGATCATCCTTCACAAGGACAGGTTTTGTGCAAGGTGCGGGATAAATCTAAAGAAAACCGTTGAGCCATCGGGAGGTGGTTGAGCAAAAAGTTTTTGTATCTCAGGGTCTAATTCCTGCAACAAACCGTCATTCCCGCGCAAGCGGGAATCTAGATGTTGTTGATTTTAAAGAGCCTGGATTCCCGATTAAACCTTCGGGAATGACGGGCTTGATTGATTCAAAAATTTTCGGGGACCCAACACTCGGAGGGTTTTTTATTTCAAATCCCCCCATACCCATTAATAAGGGGGGGAACAATTTCCCCTCTTTAGTAAAGAGGGGCCAGGGGAGATTTTATAATTATTAAATCCCCCTGTTTCCCCCTTTTTCTAAGGGGGGAAAATAAAGGAAACTAGTGTAGTGAGTCCAACGCTTCTTTACATATTCCGTTCACCCTGAGCCAGTCGAAGGATGAAATATATCAAGTGGTTCCGTTCATGGTTCGACACGCTCACCACGAACGGTGTGTAAAGGAATTTATGACTCAGTACACTAGCGGAAAAGATCTGGAATCCGGAATTTTTAAATTCCTAGATTCCCGCTTTCGCGGGAATGACGGGCTTGATTGATTCAAAAATTTTCGGGGACCCAACACTCGGAGGGTTTTTTATTTCAAATTCCCCCATACCCATTAATAAGGGGGGGGAACAATTTCCCCTCTTTAGTAAAGAGGGGCCAGGGGAGATTTTATAATTATTAAATCCCCCTGTTTCCCCCTTTTTCTAAGGGGGGAAAATAAAGGAAACTAGTGTAGTGAGTCCAACGCTTCTTTACATATTCCGTTCACCCTGAGCCAGTCGAAGGATGAAATATATCAAGTGGTTCCGTTCATGGTTCGACACGCTCACCACGAACGGTGTGTAAAGGAATTTATGACTCAGTACACTAGCGGAAAAGATCTGGAATCCGGAATTTTTAAATTCCTAGATTCCCGCTTTCGCGGGAATGACGGGCTTGATTGATTCAAAAATTTTCGGGGACCCAACACTCGGAGGGTTTTTTATTTCAAATTCCCCCATACCCATTAATAAGGGGGGGGAACAATTTCCCCTCTTTAGTAAAGAGGGGCCAGGGGAGATTTTATAATTATTAAATCCCCCTGTTTCCCCCTTTTTCTAAAGGGGGAAAATAAAGGAAACTAGGATATAAATGCTGAAAAAATTTCCATTACACTGGCAAATATTGGCGGCCATTGCTCTTGCGGTGGTTGCCGGTACCCTGACCGGACAATCCACCGGTGGTTTTGCCAAACTCTCCCTTCGCTTTTATGAAATCATCGGGGTCCTGTTTTTAAACGCCCTCAAAATGCTGATCGTTCCCCTCGTTATCTCCTCTATGATCACCGGTGTCTCCAACATCGGTTCCGAAAAGGCATTGGGACGGATGGGGGGAAAAACCATTTTGTATTATGCAACCACTACACTTTTTGCCATTCTGATCGGGCTCTTGCTGGTTAATCTAATGGCCCCCGGAGTCATTGATGGAAAACCCGCCAAAGACCTCATCGGTTTAAGCGCTGATACAGGAACCGTTCAGGAGAAAGTGTCTAAAGGAAAAGAGCAGGGGTTATCTGAATTTTTCCTTCGGATGATTCCCACCAACGTCATTTCCGCCGCTGCACAAGGCCAACTGCTCGGGTTAATCTTCTTTTCCATTTTGTTTGGATATTTTATGACCAAAATTGAGGGAAAAAGTTTTGAAATTCTCAATGGGTTTTGGAACGGCGTATTTGATGTTCTCATTAAACTCACCGAATGGATCATGATCTTCTCTCCCATCGGCGTTTTTGGACTGGTTGCAAAAGTGGTTGCCACTACCGGTTTTTCAGCGATTCAGCCTTTACTGCTATTTATGCTGACGGTTTTGGTTGCTTTGGCCATTCATTTTGCAATTCTGCTCCCGATTCTCATCCGCTTTCTGGGTGGGATTAATCCGCTGGATCATTATCGGGGAATGGCTCCTGCATTGCTGACCGCTTTTTCAACCAGTTCTTCCGCAGCCACTATCCCGATTACCACGGATTGTCTTGAAAAAAACGCCAAATTATCCAACCGGACCACCAGCTTTGTCATCCCCCTGGGGGCAACGGTCAACATGGACGGAACCGCCCTTTATGAATGTGTCGCAGCCATGTTTATCGCCCAAGCCTATGGGATCGATCTGAGCTTTACCACCCAAATCATGGTGGTTACCCTAGCCTTGCTGACCTCCATCGGGGTGGCCGGAATTCCCGCTGCGAGTTTGGTAGCGATTCTGATTATTATCGAGGCCATCGGCTTACCCGCAGAAGGCATTGGTTTAATTTTAGCCGTGGATCGTGTTTTGGATATGTGCCGAACGGCGGTCAATGTCTTTAGTGACAGTTGCGGCGCGGTCATTATCGCCCGTTCGGAAGGAGAAACACCCTATGCAAAATAGAAAGAACCCCCGATAGAAAAACCAGCCGCAATTTAAAACCAGGAAATGGTTCATGGCAAAACCCTATCGAATTTTATTTACAAAAGCGGAAGCCTCACCGGAAAAAACCCTTCTCTTTAGAATTTTTATTGTCCTCGCATTGATTTTCCTGGTAATGGGAATTCTTTGGTTGGACCGGGACGGTTTAAAGGATCAAAAAGATAATCACATCTCCTTTCCGGATGTGATCTATTTCGCCATGGTCACGATCACGACGGTTGGATACGGGGACATCGTTCCTGTAACGGAAAGAGCGCGACTCATTGATGCTTTGTTGATTACCCCAATCCGTCTTTTTATCTTTTTTATCTTTCTGGGAACAGCCTATCAGTTTGTTTTCCAAAAACTTGTGGAGGATATCCGCATGGCTAAACTTCAACGAACACTATCCGATCACATTATCATTTGTGGTTTCGGCCATACCGGGCGGATCGCAGCCCAGGAAATAGTTAACCAGGGACGGCCCCCGGATCAAATTGTCGTGGTCGATTCGTCAAATGCGGTTGTTCAGGAGGCCGCCGATATGGGTTTCATTGCCATCCGGGGAGATGCAACCGAGGAAGCGACCCTTCAAAAAGCGGGAATTGATAAAGCCCAGGCGATCATCATTTCTCCTGGAAGGGACGATACCAACGCCCTGATGGTACTGACCGCTCGAAATTTAAACCGGTCTATCCGAATTATCTCCAGTTTAAAAAAAGAGGAAAATCGGAAAATCCTAAAGCAGGCGGGAGCCAATATGATCGTCTCTCCCTCTACGGTAGGAGGCTATCTTTTAGCCGATGCGGTGGACCGTACTTATACCGTGGACTATCTTTATGATCTCATGACGGCTGGAGGACGGGTAAATTTCATTGAACGGCCTGTAAATAAGGATGAGATTGGGAGAAACCAGATTCAAACCCAGGATGGTCTCATTGTACGGGTCCACCGGGGAAAAACCATTATCGGTTTTTGGGAATTAGAGGGAAACCCCCTCCAGATGGGGGACACCGTACTGCTTATTTCCAGGCACAACAACGGGGAAAAGAAGAATACTAACACCTAATTGGACTAAAAGGGAAATTCACATTCAATTCAATGCCTGCTTAAAATCCTCTATTAAATCTTCCGTGGATTCGATTCCTACGGATACTCTAATTAATCCATCGGATATTCCCAACTTTATCCGATCTTCAACGCTCATCCCTCCATGAGAGGTTTTCGCTGGCCGTGTGATTAAAGTTTCGATCCCTCCTAAACTGGGAGCCTGAATAGGCAGGGTTGTTTTTTGAATAAACCGTTCCGCGGAGTTTGGCCCGCCCTTTAATTCAAAGCTCAAAACCCCGCTAAATCCAGAAAATAATTCCTTTGCCCTTTGATGATAAGGGTTTTCTTCAAGTCCCGGGTAATGGACCACGGACACAGCAGGGTGTCCTTTTAGAAATTGAGCCATTTTTAAAGCGCTTTCATTTTGGGCTTTCATTCGAATCGCCAAGGTTTTGAGCCCCCGATGCAGCAGAAAAGCAGCGTGGGGATCTAAAGATCCGCCCAGGTGGTTACATTTTCTTGTAATTTTGTGAATAAGATTCTTATTTCCTAAAACAGCCCCTGCCACAATATCCGAATGTCCGTTGAGGTATTTCGTTCCGCTATGTATGGAAAGATCAAAACCCCATTCTATGGGCCGGAAATTAACAGGACTGGCAATGGTATTATCGATGATCGAAATGAGATGATGGGCCTTTGCAAATAGAACAATCCCCTTGAGATCCGCCACCTGGAGAAGTGGGTTGGTCATGGTTTCGACAAAAATGGCTTTGGTATTCTTTTTCAGTTTTTTTTCCAGACCACTCAAATCATCTCCGGTGAAGAAATCAAAAGATAGACCGAAGCCGGGAAAATCCTGTGTTAAAAAATTATGGGTTCCGCCATAAAGGCATTCCTGGGCCAGTAAATGATCCCCGGAAGATAATACCGTTAAAAGGGCGGTAGAAATGGCCGCCATTCCACTGGCAGTGACCAGAGCGTCTTCAGCATTTTCCAGGTCTCTCAGTTTCTCATGCAGGGCTCGATGATTCGGAGTATTATTCAACCGAATGTACTGAATGTCATGATAGTTTAACTCCTCCGAGCATTCATACATGGTGGACTGAAAAATCGGCATCATCACCGACCCTAGTATACGAGGCTTCGGCTCACCCGAATGGATGAGTTTGGTTTCAAGTTTTTGTTTCGAATTGCCCATGGTCACCCCTCTTTCAAATCCCACCGTTCACGGCTTTCACCCCTAATGGGGAATGTATTTTTTTAGATCTTTTTCAAAGCTTGGAAAATAGTTAGAAATGACGGTCACATCAAAGCGGGAAAGAATGGCTTCTTTCGGTTCACGTTCCAGAAGGAACTCAAAGGCCGCTTGAATACATCGACTAGTATAATGACACGTTAATTAAGAAACATAATGCTGACCCAGTTTCAGATCCGCATCTTGGCGAGTGAAGCTCCATGCGATGCCGCAACGGTCGGTGTTGCGTCGTTGCTGCCAGGCAGCCAC
>Ga0214472_10000507_pt1 | contig 47882 bp, 39 predicted proteins | sample RVTome_6_FD_207662 | JGI IMG/M metagenome (GOLD analysis project Ga0214472, IMG submission 207662) | Soil microbial communities from uranium-contaminated site in the Upper Colorado River Basin, Wyoming, United States - RVT140D175 | ecosystem: Environmental > Terrestrial > Soil > Contaminated >...
TTTGGGCCCGCCCTCGCGCGCGACCAGGGGCACATCCGCTTCCGGCATGGGATAATCGGACAGGCGGGCCGGGCGGACCCACTTCAACGCCTGTCCCTCGCGGGGCGTCACGGTTCCCTGCCAGATGCGGCAAACGAACAGCGGCATCAGCAGATGAAAATCGTCATAACTGTGCGAGGCAAAGGCCAGCGGCGCCAGGCAGCTCTCACGGGTGTCGATCCCCAATTCCTCTTCCAGCTCGCGCATCAGGGCCTGTTCCGGGGTCTCTCCCGCGTCCAGCTTTCCACCGGGAAACTCCCAGAGGCCGGCCATCGCCTTGCCCGCAGGCCGCTGCGCGAGCAGAACCCGGCCGTCGACATCAACCAGCGCCACGGCGGCAACGAACACCAGCGGCTTCGCGACTGCGGCTGCGCGTTCGCCGGCAGCCCAGCAGCCGCCCAGATCGGTGTCCTCTGCCATCTTGTACTCTGCTCCGGATCGCGCTCTAAATCACAGGGTTAGATCAGATTCACCGGTACGCCGGATCTGATCTAGCTGCGGTAATCCGCATTTATATCGATGTAGCCGTGTCCAAGATCGCAGGTCCAGACCCGGGCAGAGGCATCCCCGACCCCGACATCTACGGCAATGTCGATGTCCTGCCCCTTCATGTGACGCGCGACCGGCGCCTCGTCGTAACCGGGAACGACCCAACCGTCCCTGGCAACCTCGATGCCGCCGATGCTGATTGACAGACGATCGCGATCCGCGCGCTCACCGGCCTTGCCGACCGCCATGACGATTCGGCCCCAGTTGGGGTCTTCGCCGGCCACCGCCGTCTTGACCAGCGGCGAATTACCGATTGAAAGAGCAATACGCCGGGCCGCCTGAGGTGATTCCGCGCCGCTCACGTCGATGGTGACGAACTTGCTGGCGCCCTCGCCGTCCCTGACCACCTGAATGGCCAGATCGCGAAGCAGGTCCTCAAGCGCCGCCTGAAACCCCTTCAGCGCCGGGTCGTCAAGCGCCGTGATCTCCCGGTTCCCGGCTTTTGCCGTGGCAAACAGCAGGACCGTGTCACTGGTGGAGGTATCGCCGTCGACCGTGATCGAATTGAAAGTCCGCTCGTTGGCATCGGCCAGCAACGCCTGCAGCACACTGGCCGGCAGGCTGGCATCGGTCGCAATGAAGGACAACATGGTGGCCATATCCGGCGCGATCATCCCCGAGCCTTTGGCGATTCCGTTGATCGTGACCGGCGTGCCGTCGATTTCGGCCGTCCTGGTCGCACCTTTGGGATAGGTATCCGTGGTCATGATCGCAGCAGCCGCGTCGGCCCAGGCATCGGGCCGGAAACCCTTGGCCAGCTCGCCCAGAACCGAAGTCAGGCGTTCATCCTTGAGCGGCTCGCCAATCACGCCGGTCGAGGCCACGAAAACCTCGTCCTTGCGGCAGGCGGCCAGATCGGCAACCGCGGCGACGGTTCGTTCCACCGACGCGGTTCCGGCAGCACCGGTAAAGGCGTTGGAGTTGCCGGAGTTGACGACGACGGCACGGGCGCTGCCTGATTTCAAAGCCTCGCGGCACCAGAGAACCGGCGCAGACGCCGTCAGAGACCGGGTCAGAACACCCGCCGCCGCCGTACCCGGCGCAAACATCATGATGCAGACATCGGTCCTGTCACGATACCGCAGGCCGCAGGCTCCCGTGGTGATTTCCACACCTGCCAGTGGCGGCAGAGCCGGAAAGCTTTTCGGTGCCAGGGGGGAGATTTTCAACGTCATCGAAGCGCCGCTCCTGCCATTCGCCCATCCGAACGGAAGCTGCCATCCTTACTACAGACGGCCCCTTCCGCTTCACAAGTGATACCGAAGTTGATCCCGGGATGCTACTGGCTGGTTCCGCCGCCGGCCGGCGCGGTCTCTTCTCCAGCCGGCGCTGCCTCTTTGGCAGGCGGCGCGATGACTTCAATGTCGGCGCCGTCCCGCAGCCTGGCAACGATCTCCTGATAAGCACCGCGCGACAGTTCAGTGCGCAGATCCTGCTCCATCTCCTCGAAGGAAGGCTGCGCGGCGAGGCGGCTTTCCTCGACCTTTATGATGTGCCAGCCGAACTGGGTCTGGACAGGCTCTTTGCTGTACTGGCCCACGTCCATCGCGAAGGCCGCCTGCGAAAATTCCGGCACCATCTGACCTTCGCCGAAGAAGCCCAGATCGCCGCCCTGAGGCCCGGAAGGTCCGGTGGAGTGTTCCTTCGCGAGGGCCTCGAAGTCAGCGCCGCCATCGAGCTCGACGATGAGGGTTTTGGCTTCCGCTTCCTCCTTGACCAGAATGTGACGGGCGTGAACCTCTTTCTGAGGCGGGTTTTCCTTCACGAAGGTCTCGTATTCGGCCTGGACCTTCTCGTCGGTCACCAGAACATCGATTTCACGAATGATATAGGCCTGGGAAATGATCTGGTCTTCGGCCTGGGTCACGCGTTTACGGACATCGGCATCGTCGGCCAGACCGGCTGCACGGCCGGCCTCGCCCACCAGCTTGAGGTCGATCAACTGTTCGATCAGCGCCGGAAAAAGCAGCGCGACCTGAGCCTGTTGCTGCGCCGGAAGAGTCTGGGCCAGTGCGAGAACTTCCGACTGACGGATCACGTCCTCGCCGACGCGCGCCACGACGGGATCGTCTTCTGTCCCGCTGATCTGTGCCTGAACCGGCAGGGTAAAAGCGATGGACAAGGCGCAGAAGGCCGGAACCAAGAGACTTTTGATAGGCATGTCGGAAACTCCCAATGACAACCCGATGTTCGAGCCTTTCAATCTGGCTCTTCATCTAAAATGAGGCAGTTATTTGCCATGCAGACTGCGCCGGCACAAGGCCGCTTACATAACAGTCAGGTGAAACCCCGCGGCCTTTCCTTGAATATCGCTGGCGGGTAGGCGTTCCGGAAGGCTTGCTGATTGCCTTCGTTGCCCGGGCGCTATTCGTCGGGAAAGATCTCCAGGTCCGCGTCGTTTCTCAGTTTTTTCAGGACGGCGTTCATGCGCTGACGCGCCAGTCCTTCGCGCAGATCCGGCTCCAGTTCCTCAAACGCCGGCAAAGCCGCTTTGCGCTCGCTTTCCACCTTGATCACATGCCAGCCGAACTCGGTCCTCAGGGGCAGGCGGTTGTAGGACCCGATCTGCAGATCGAAAGCTTCGTTCGCGAAGCCCGGTTCGAGGCTGCCCCGGCGCATGAAGCCGAGATCACCGCCCCGGGCAGCGGAATCGCCGATCGAATAGTTTCGCGCCAGCTCGGCGAAGTCGAGACCGTCATCCAGAGACTGTACAATCGCGAGGGCCTCGTCGCGGCTGGCGACCACCACGTGGCGCAAATGACGCTCGGTCAGTGCCGCATTTGCGCGCAACGCTTCGAAGTACCGGGCTCTGACCTCGGTTTCAGGGATCTGAGACGTGATCTTTTCGGCAACATAGGCATCCCTGATCAGGACATCCTCATAGGCCCTGACCCGCCGCCGCAGGTCCTTGTTCTCGTCCAGACCGCTGTTGCGACCTGCGTTGGCGAGAAGCTTCAGATCGATCAGACGATCCAGAAGCGCCGGAAAGACCGATTCCATGCGATCGCGATACTCGGGCGGGAGATCACGCGCCGATTCCAGCACATCCCGCCACCGGATCTCCTCACCTTCTATCGTTGCGACAACCGGATTGCGCCGGACCATCTCCTGCATCGCCGCGCCCAGGGTCCGTGTGGCGGCACCGTCATCCGCTTCCTCCCGGCGGGCCGGATCAGCGTTTCCACCGCCCGGGAGCTCAAGCGGCGCAACGGGCTCCACGAGCAGAGGCGAATTGCTGCGCAGGGGTACAGACGACTTCGATTGCTGCGCTCTGCTCTGCGGGGCGTCCTCCTGAAGGTCCTGGTTGTTCAGGTTTTCGGGAGTTGATTGCGCGGTTTGCGCTCTGACCTGTGACAAAGCGAGAACATTCAATGCCGGTGCGTCGAATGCAACGGGCAGAAGGGCAGGCAACGCGACCAGAAGAATCAGGGTTGCAGCGAGCCTCGCGCCGACGCAGGAAAATCGAGTGAAAATTGGCCGCGTCACGGTATCTCCTCAAAAATCTCGAACGGTTTCCGGATCGCAATATCCCGCCATCCAGCCGGCTCGCCTTGAAGGCCCATCTTGCATGACTGCTCCTCGGGAACAAGAGCGCCTGCTGCCGGGAAATGGCTTCACAAGGGGACCGATCCCACCGTCAAAACAAATTCTTGAAAGAATTCTACTGACAACGAATGCGCTCAAGATCCTGGTTGAATTCGGAACCGTTCAATTTGCCGTCCCCGCCAAACGCCCGCCGGCACAGGCGGCCAACGTTGACAGGCACCGCCCGGACGCCTATTTGTCACTCCGTGTTCTGCACAGTTTCCGATTAATTTCTGTTCGAGGTCATAAATGTTCGGCGCGCTTGCTAAGCGGCTGTTTGGATCTGCTAACGACCGCTATATCAAGGGTCTTGGCCAAACCGTCGACGCCATCAATGCTCTCGAACCAGAGCTGGAAGCCCTAAGCGATGACGATCTGCGGGCGCGAACCGTGGATTTCCGCCAACGTGTGGCTGAGGGTGTCAAACTCGACGATCTTCTCCCCGAGGCCTTCGCGACGGTTCGCGAGGCAGCCAAACGAACCCTCGGGCAGCGTCATTTCGACGTCCAGTTGATCGGTGCCATCGTCCTGCACCGCGGTTTGATCGCCGAAATGAAAACCGGTGAAGGCAAGACTCTGGTCGCGACCCTGGCGGTTTACCTCAATGCCCTTTCCGGCAAGGGCGTTCATGTGGTGACGGTCAACGACTATCTGGCACAGCGCGATTCGGAGTGGATGGGACAGATCTACCGTTTCCTGGGTTTGAGCGTCGGCTGCATCGTCTCGGGTCTCCCCAACGAGATGCGCCGCCAGGCCTACAGCTGCGACGTCACCTACGGAACCAACAACGAATTCGGCTTCGACTATCTGCGCGACAACATGGCGTTCCATCTGGAAGAGATGGTTCAGCGGGATTTCAACTACGCCATTGTCGATGAAGTTGACTCGATCCTGATCGACGAAGCGCGGACGCCGCTGATCATTTCCGGGCCGGCCGAGGATTCCTCGGAGCTCTATATCAAGATCAACGTCCTGATCCCCAAGCTCGAGGCCGAACACTACGAGATGGACGAGAAGGCCCGCGCCGTGACCCTGACTGAAGTCGGCACGGAACGGATGGAGGAACTGCTCCACGAAATCGGTCTGCTGGACGGCGGATCGCTGTACGACATCGAAAACGTCAGCGTCCTGCATCACGTCAACCAGGCCCTGCGCGCCCATAAACTTTTCCAGCGCGACAAGGATTACATCGTCAAGGACGACAAGGTCGTCATCATCGATGAATTCACCGGCCGCATGATGGAAGGCCGGCGCTTTTCCGAGGGTCTGCATCAGGCTCTGGAAGCAAAGGAAGAGGCCCGGATCCAGCAGGAAAACCAGACCCTCGCGTCTATCACCTTCCAGAACTATTTCCGCCTCTATCCCAAACTGGCCGGCATGACCGGTACGGCGATGACCGAAGCGTCCGAGTTCTCGGATATTTACCACCTCGATGTGATCGAGATCCCGACCAATCTTCCCTTCATACGCGTGGACCACGACGACGAGGTCTACCGGACGGCGCGGGAGAAGGACAACGCCATACTGGAGTTAATCAGGGAATGCCGGGAGCGGCAGCAGCCGGTGCTGGTCGGTACGGTGTCGATCGAGAAATCGGAACATCTGGCTGAACTGCTGAAAAGCAACAAGATCGAGCACAAGGTGCTGAACGCCCGCTACCATGAGCAGGAAGCCTTTATCATCGCCCAGGCCGGCGCGCCCGGCGCAGTGACCATTGCCACCAACATGGCGGGCCGCGGCACCGATATCCAGCTCGGCGGCAACGTCGACATGCGGATCAAGCAGGAAACCGACGGTATCGAGGACGAAGCTGAGCGCACCGCGAAGATCACCGCGATCGAAGCCGACGTTACCGCGAAGCAGGTCCTTGCCACGGCGGCAGGCGGCCTGTTCGTGATCTCGAGCGAGCGCCACGAAAGCCGGCGCATCGACAACCAGCTTCGCGGCCGTTCCGGGCGTCAGGCCGACCCCGGCGCCTCCAAGTTTTTCCTGAGTCTGGAAGACGACCTGATGCGGATTTTCGGCTCCGAGCGCATGGATTCCATGCTGCAGAAGCTGGGTCTTCAGGAAGGCGAAGCGATTATTCACCCCTGGGTGAACAAGGCGCTGGAGAAAGCCCAGCAGAAGGTCGAAGCGCGGAACTTCGAGATTCGCAAGAACCTGCTGAAGTTCGACGATGTGATGAACGATCAGCGCAAGGTGATCTACGAGCAGCGCAAGGATCTGATGCGCGCCAGCGAAGTTCACGAAACCATCGTCGACATGCGTCACGAAGTCATCGAAGCTCTGGTCGATCGCAGCATTCCGAAGAATGCCTATGCCGAGCAGTGGGAAGTCGCCAGTCTTCATGAGGAGTCCCTGCGGCTGTTCGCGCTCGATCTTCCGATTGCCGACTGGGCCAGGGAAGAGGGCATTGCCGATCAGGAAATCCGTCAGCGCATCACCGATGCCGCCGACAGGAAGATGGCTTCCAAAACCGCCAATTACGGCGTCGAAGTCATGCGCAGTCTGGAGAAGCAGGTTCTGCTGATGGTTCTCGACAAGCAGTGGAAAGACCACCTGCTGTCGCTCGACCATCTGCGCCACGGCATTGCGCTGCGGGCGTACGGCCAGCGCGATCCGCTGAACGAGTACAAGCGCGAAGCCTTCGAACTTTTCGAGACCATGCTGAGTGAAGTGCGCGACGAAGTCACTTCGCTTCTGAGCCGTCTGGAACTGCGAACCGCCGAACCTGAAGCCGCCCAGATCCAGCGGACGCCTCAGGAAATGCACGAAACCCGCCAGGATCCGGCGTTGGTTGGCGCGGGCGCCGAAGCCGCGCAAGGCCTGGGCCAGACACGGCCTACAGCAAGCACCCTCAACCCCAACGACCCTTCGACCTGGGGCAAGATTCAGCGCAACGCCCAATGCCCCTGCGGTTCGGGCAAGAAATACAAACAATGCCACGGCAAGCTTGCCTAGACCTGCAAGGTCTGAAAAGTGTCAGGTCAAGGTGGGAGCGAGAAAGCAACGTCACGCTAAGGCGTTTAGCTCTTCACCGACGCATCGCTCGCTGAAACCGAACCACTTCAGCCGCGTTGCGTCAGGCATTTCGCGGGGCGCAAACAGGTCTCGGTTAAACTCCGTGAATTCACTTCCCCGCCGGGTACAGCCCGTTAGGTCGTAATCTTTGGATTCAGCCATCAGAGTGTTCGGATCCGGCGACTGCTAACGCAAGCGTGAAGCGGATGCTCTGTCATTTCGCTCGACAGTTCCTAAATATGACGCTGGAATAGCCTTCCGCCTGGACGCAAGCTGCCCGCAGCCTGGGCGGGGCAGGTCTCTGAAACACCAAGGACAACACCAGCTTCGGCCCTCTGTTTTGAAGGAGACACGACATGACGGAAACGGCAATCCTTGCCGGCGGATGCTTCTGGGGCATGCAGGAACTGATGCGCAGGCTTCCGGGCGTTCTGGGAACGCGCGTCGGCTATACAGGCGGCACCACCGCTTCTCCGCAGTACCGCGACATAACCACCGGCACCACAGGACATGCCGAGAGCCTTGAAGTGACCTTCGATCCGGAGCGCATCGGCTATCGCAACGTTCTGGAACTCTTCTTCCAGATTCACGATCCCACCACGGAAAACCGCCAGGGCAACGACCGCGGCAGTCAGTATCGCTCGGTGATCTTCTTCGGGAACGAAGAGCAGGAACGCATTGCCCGCGACACCATCGCCGATGTCGAGGCTTCCGGCCTTTGGCCGGGACCGGTAGTGACCGAACTGGTTCCGGCAGGCGAATTCTGGGAAGCCGAGGAGGCACACCAGGATTACCTGCAACGCAATCCCGGCGGCTATACCTGCCATTTCCCGCGCCCCAACTGGCGCCTGCCACGCCGGAACGCCGCCGAGTAAGCGGCCCGGTATTGCCAGGATGCCGGGTCGAGACCGAGGCCTTGAGCCAAGGGCTCTTGACCCGATCGGCCATAAGTCAGCACACTATCTCGTCATTTTCCACAATCCGGCGACGATAGATGGATACGATCGAAGGCATGCGGAGCTTTGCGGCGGTTGCGGCCGAAAGTTCCTTTACCAATGGCGGCAAACGTCTGGGGCTTTCCACCAAGCTGGTCAGCAAGTATGTGCGGCAGCTTGAGGAACGTCTGGGCGTCCAGTTGTTCAACCGGACCACGCGCAGCGTCGCGCTGACCGAAATCGGGCAGCTTTACTATGAACGCTGTCTTGTTCTGATCGAGGAATTCGACGAGGTCGAATCGGCGGTGCAGGACCGGCACCACCGGGCGCGCGGCCGAATCCGCATGACCGCCCCCACCGGCTTCGGCGAACAGCACCTGCCCCACCTGCTGGCTGGATTTCTGCGGCAGGAACCGGACATCTCGATCGATCTGGAACTCACCAATCGCCGGGTTTCCCTGGTGGAAGAAGGTTTCGACCTGGGCCTTCGGATCGCTTCTCTCACGGATTCCACCATGATCGCGCGCAAGCTCGCGCCCATGCGCATGGTGATCTGCGCCGCGCCGGAATATCTGAAGCGCACAGGGCGGCCCGGTCATCCGGCAGCGCTGGCGACCCACGATTGCATCATCGACACCAACTTCCGGACCGCTTCGAACTGGCCCTTCCTGATCGACGGCACGCTGACCAGTGTTTCCGTAAAAGGCCGCTTTCGCGTCAATGCGCCCCGGGCAGCCGCGGAGATGGCCCGCGCCGGACAGGGCATCGCCCTTTGCCCGCTCTACGCGGTGCAGGCTTACATCGACGCCGGGCAACTGGAGATTCTCTTCGCGGACTGCGAGGCGCTCGACTTTGGAATCTATGCGATTTATCCGCACAACCGGCACTTGACCGCCCGCGTGCGGGTTCTGGTGGACTATCTGGCGCTGCAGCTCAGGCAGCGGTGAACCGCCACCGGGGCCATTTCGCGCAACTCAATTGTCTACAATTCATTCATAAACATTCCATAAATCTCTCTATTATCCTCGACCACCTTTTCCCCTATATCTTGGGGCAAGCGGCGTTCGTCGCTGCCAACTAACTGTTTTATCTGAATAATATTTACGAGAAGGATCGAAATCATGGCGCATGCCATCAGAATTCACCGCCATCCCCTGTCCGGACACGCCCATCGGGTCGAGCTCTTCGCCGGCCTTGCGGGCATTGCTCATGAGCTTGTCGATGTCGATCTGCTGAACGGTGAACACAAGAAAGCGCCCTTCCTCAGCCTCAACCCCTTCGGCGAGGTTCCGGTGATCGAGGACGGCGCGGTGGTAGTGGCCGATTCCAACGCGATTCTGGTGTATCTGGCAAAGACTTACGCGCCGGACTGGCTGCCCGAAACGGCGGAAGCCGCGGCCCGGGTCCAGCGCTTCCTCTCGATCGCGGCAGGCCCCTTGAGAAACGGTCCCGCCAACGCCCGCCTGGTCACGGTCTTCGGCGTCAAACTCGATGCCGCGCAGGCAAAAGCCATTGCCGATCAGATCCTTGGGCAGATCGATACCCATCTCGCGGACCGCGACTGGCTGGCCGGAGACACCCCCAGCATCGCCGACGTGGCGATCTACAGCTACAGCGCCCATGCGCCGGAGGGCAACGTCTCGCTGGCGCCCTTCGCCAATCTGCGCGCCTGGCTGCAACGGGTTGAAGCGCTTGAGGGATTCATCCCCATGCAGGCAAGCAAGGCCGGGCTGACCGCCTGAGCGCCGTCCTGTTGAGTCCGTCCCGGCGCCCCGGAAAGCCCGGTGCGGGCTGGCGGCGCCCTGACGCCCAAAGGAGAGAAATCATGGTCGAAATGTCCAATAAAAGTCACAGAAACGGCTCCGGCGGCGTGGAAATGCCATACAAAAGTCACAGCCCCGCGTCCGAGGACGCCGCCGGTCACTCTTCGCCCTTTCATCCCGGTGAAGAGGCGATTCAGGAGCGCCTCGGCAGGCGGGCGAAACTGGCCCTGCTGGGCAGCCGGGTGATCCGCGATCACATGCCCGAACAGCATCGCGCCTTCTTCGCACAGCTGCCGTTCCTGGTGGCCGGCAGCGTCGACGGCGAAGGCCGCCCCTGGGCCTCGCTGCTGAGCGGCCGGCCCGGTTTCCTGTCGAGCCCCGATGCCCGGCACCTGACGCTCGACGCCCGGCCGGCGGCGGGCGATCCCCTGGCCGAAGCACTGCGGCCCGGCAGGACGCTGGGTCTGCTCGGCCTGGACTTCGCGACCCGCCGCCGCAACCGCCTGAACGTCCGGATCGAAGATACGGCCGGCGGCCGGCTCAATCTCGCCGTGGATCAGTCCTTCGGCAACTGTCCGAAGTATATTCAGGCGCGGGACGCGGTTTTCGTCCGCGATCCGGCGATGCCCGCGCCGGCGGCCGCAGTCGAGCGGTTCGACAGGCTCGACGAAAAGGCCCACGCCCTGATCGCCGCCGCCGACACCCTGTTCGTCGCCAGCGCCGCGGGAGACACCCGGAGCGGGGACGCGGACAAAAGCCGGAACGGCGGCGGGAATGACGGCGGGGACGCGGACAAAAGCAGGGACGTTGGCGGGAACGGCGGCGTCGACGTCTCCCATCGCGGCGGCCGGCCTGGCTTCGTGAAACTCGGGAAGCGCACGGCCGGCGGGCAGGCAGGCAACGGGATTTCGGACAATGAGACTCCGGACACTGCGCCTACGGGCAATGAGCCTGCGGAAGATCTGCTGACGATCCCCGACTACAGCGGCAATTTCTTCTTCAACACCCTGGGCAATTTTCTGATCAATCCCAAGGCCGGGCTGACCTTCGTCGATTTCGAAAGCGGTGACCTGCTGATGCTGAGCGGCCGCGTCGAGATCCTCTGGGACGGCCCCGAGGTCGCGGCCCTCGAAGGGGCCGAGCGGGCCTGGCGCTTCACGCTCGATCATGGACTGTGGCTGCGCAGCGCCCTGCCCCTGCGCTGGCGCTTTCGCGAAGCTTCGCCCCACAACCCGCCCGGCGCCAGACTGGCCTGACCGTTTTACAGGCCTGGCCGTTTCTTTGAATCAGGAACGAGTCCGCTCTCGCGGGAAGCGAAAACCGCACTGGCCCGTGGTGCCCCTACTTCGGCAGGTTCAGATAGCCGTCGCGTCCCTGGGGCAGCTTGCGGTCCAGAATCTTCGAGGCGATCAGGGTGCGCAGGATCTGCGCGGTGCCGCCGCCGATGGTGAACATGCGGGCGTCGCGCAGCATCCGTTCCAGCGGATTGTTGCGCGAATAGCCGGCGGCGCCGAAGACCTGCAGCGCGTCGCTGGTGACCCTGATCGCCATCTCCGAAGCAAAGACCTTGGCCTGCGCCGCCTCCAGCACATCGGGGAAGTCCGGACCGGACGCCGCCTTGTAGAGCAGGCCGCGCGCCGCGTCGATCTGGATCGACATATCGGCCAGCATCCACTGCAGGCCCTGAAATTCGCAGATCGGGCGGCCGAACTGTTCGCGGGTCCTGCTGTAGTCCAGCGCCATTTCGTAGGCGCCCGCCGCCAGCCCCAGCGCCACCATGCCCGCGCCGACCCGCTGGGCGTTGTAGGCGGTCATCAGCGCGCCGAAGCCCCGGCGCAGTCCCTGCGGCGGCATCAGCAGCATGTCCCTGTGAACCGCGAGATCGCGGAACAGGATTTCGGTTTCGGGAATCCCGCGCAGGCCCAGGGTCGGCTCGCGGCGGCCGATAACAAGGCCGGTTTCCGCTTCGGGGATGTCCGGTGAAGGGGTTTCCCCCCTGACCGCCGGCCGCAGGCCGTGCGCGCCGCTGTCGTCGTGAATCACCATGAAGCCGCCAATGCCCTGTTCGACCTCGCCGTCAAAGACCCGGGCGAAGACCAGATGCAGCCGCGAGACGCCGCCGCCGGTGATCCAGTGCTTGCCGCCGTTGAGGATGTACTCGTCGCCCTTGCGGTCGGCCCGGGTGATCATTTCGGTCGCGGCACTGCCGGCCTGGGGTTCGGTGATGCAGATCGCCGGTTTGTCGCCGCCGAGCACCGCCGCCGCGGCCAGGGTTTTCTGCGCCGGGGTGCCGTAGGCCATGATCGCGCCGATCGCGCCCATATTGGCCTCGACCGCGATGCGTCCGGTGACGCCGCAGACCTTCGCCATCTCCTCGATCACCAGCAGCGCGTCGAGATACTGCAGACCGGGGCCGCCGTGTTCCTTGGGGATAGTCATGCCGAAAAAGCCCGCTTCGGTCAGCGCCCGCACGTTGTCCCAGGGATAGCTTTCCCGGCGGTCGACGGCGGCGGCGCGCGGGCCAATTACGTCGCGCGCCAGTTCGCGGGCGCGGGCGCGCAGATCCAGACGTTTTTCCGACAGGTTTTCCGGCATCCCGGTCTTCTCCCTTCATTCCCGGCCCCGTTATATCCTGTTCGGATGGCGTGCCGGGCTGTTCCGATCCGGACAGTGTACCGGCAGAAACGCGGCAGTGAAACGGGCCTGGTGGATATGGCGCAATCGGCAAGCAGGCATAACCCGCATGGGAAAAACCGTGACCTCCGGAATGAAACCTTTCGCACGGTCGGCAATCGCAAGACCGGACCTGTAACCGCGGTTTCCTCGTCCAGATGCGCCACAGGGGGTAGGCGAGACATAATGACACACGCCTTTGATCAACCGGCAGTCGGGACAGCAGCGGCTGAAGCTTCCCTGGCGCGCCGCTTAGTTGTTGAGATGACCTGTACAGCAAGCACAGATTGCAGTATCGTTCGGCAAGGCGTCCGATGCCGGACGGCAGGGCCGCCAGCACATGAACCACGCATGGCGGGGCTGTCTGCGAAACCTTATGCCGCAAAATGGAAAGCCAGTCACATCGAATGCCGCCCGGCGTCGCCTCGCCGGGACCCTTCCGGCCTGGTGCGTTCTCGCGCTGGCGCTCTGCGGCACGGCTCTCGCCTGGTATTCTACGCATTTCGCCAGCCTGCGCGAGGCACAGAGTCGCTTCGAAGTGGAAGTGGGCGGCGTGCAGATCGACCTTGCCGATCGCCTGGGCGCCTATGAGCAGGTACTCCGCGGCAGCGTCAGCACCTTCTACAGCTGGCGATCGGTCACGCGCGAGAACTGGCGGCACTTCGTGGAGAACCTTCAGCTCAGCGACAACTATCCCGGCATCCAGGGGATCGGCTTTGCGACGGTGATATCCCTCGCCAAACTGCCGGCGCACGTAAGGCAGGTTCGCGGCGAGGGTTTTTCCGGCTACCGGGTCTGGCCCGAGGGCGAGCGGCCTTTCTACACGTCGATCGTCTACCTGGAGCCCTTCGACTGGCGCAACCAGCGCGCCCTCGGTTACGACATGTTCTCGGAGCCTGTACGCCGGAACGCCATGGAGCGCGCGCGGGATACCGGCCTGCCCAGTCTTTCCGGCAAGGTAAAACTCGTCCAGGAGACCAGTGAAGCCATTCAGGCAGGCTTCCTGGTCTATCTGCCGGTCTATCGCAGCCCTTCACCAGGCAGCCCGGAAGGGCGTCGCCGCGGTCTCCTCGGCTACGTCTACAGTCCCTTTCGCATGGGTGACTTCATGCGGGGTCTTCTAGGCGATCGCGAGCGCCACGTCGCGCTGGAGATCTTCGACGGCGAGGGGCTGTCGGACGATGGTCTGATGTACAGCACTCTTGCCACCGACGGACCCGCAGCATTTGAACCGGCCCCCTTTATCGAGATCGTTCCCTTCGCCTCGGGCGGCCATGTCTGGACCCTGCGCTTTTCCCCGCTGTCGTCCCTTTCGATCGACAGGACAAAACCCCTGCTCGTTCTCGGCGGCGGGACCCTTGTGAGCTTTCTTCTCGCCGCGATCACCTGGTCACTCGCCAGAAACCGCGCACAGGCCGCGGCGGCGAACCTGCAACTGCGGGCGGACATAGAGCGCCGTGAGGCGGTCGAGGCGCAACTGCGAGAGCAAGAGGCAAGTTTCCGCTATCTCTTCGAGAAGAACCCGAATCCCATGTGGGTCTTCGACCGGGCAACGCTTGGCATCCTCGAAGTGAACGAGGCAGCGGTCGCACACTATGGCTATTCGCATGAGGAATTTCGCCGGATAAACATCACTGACCTCCGTCCCGCCGAAGATGTGCCGCGGCTGATGACGTATCTCAGGAACCGGGCGGCGGGTCTGAAGGCGGCCGGTGAATGGCGGCACAGGACGAAAGACGGCCGCAGGATTGACGTCGAAATCGCCAGCTACCCACTCGAATTCCAGCACCGTGACGCCGTTCTCGTCGTGGTCCGCGATATCACGGAAAGCAAGCGTGCCGAGGCGGCGCTGCAGCAGAGCGAGGAGGTGGCGCGGGGTGTGCTCGATGCGGCGCTCGACGCCTATATCAGGATGGACGGCGAAGGCCGGATCACGGAATGGAACGCCATGGCGGAAGCGGTCTTTGGCTGGTCGCGGGTCGAGGCGATCGGGCGCACCGTGGCGGAAACCATTATCCCGCCAGAGCATCGCGAGGCACATCGTCGAGGTCTCGCCCGCTTCCTCGAGACCGGCGAGGCCATCATTGTGAACCGGCGGCTCGAGATGCAGGCGCTGCACCGTCGCGGAACAGAGTTTCCCGTTGAGCTGACGGTCCTTGCCGTTGATACCGACAGTGGACGCGTCTTCAGCGCCTTCGCGCGGGATCTCAGGGACAGGAAGCAGGCAGAGGAGCAGCTGCGTCAGGCCCAGAAGATGGAGGCCGTCGGCCAGCTCACCGGCGGCGTCGCGCACGACTTCAATAACCTCCTGACGGTGATCATCGGCAACCTCGAGATTGCGGCCGGTCTGGCGTCCTGGGCCTCCGAGCTGGCGGACCCCGTCGACCGAGCCTTGTCGGCTGCCGATTCGGGGGCCGCACTGACCCATCGCCTGCTCGCCTTCTCGCGCCAGCAGGCCCTGCAGCCGGAGGATACCGACCTCAATCAGGTCGCGACAGGGATGACCGACCTTCTGCGTCGCACGCTCGGCGAGCAGATAGAGATCGACATAGGGCTGAGTGAGGATCTCTGGCCCGCGCTCGCCGACAAGAGCCAGGTCGAAAGTGCGCTGCTGAACTTCGCGATCAATGCACGGGACGCGATGCCCGACGGTGGCAGGCTGGCCATCGAGACGGCCAACACGCAGCTTGATGCCGACTACGCGGCGCGAAACGCCGAGGTCGCGCCAGGAGACTACGTGGTGCTCGCCGTGAGCGACACCGGCAGTGGCATGGCCCCGGATGTCGTCGAGCGGGCCTTCGAACCATTCTTCACCACGAAGGAGATCGGAAAGGGTAGCGGCCTGGGCCTCAGCATGATTTATGGCTTCGCGAAACAGTCCGGCGGCCACCTCAAGATCTACAGCGAACTCGGCCACGGGACGACCATCAGGCTGTACCTGCCGCGCGGTGAAACGCAGGAAGTTGCCATTGCGGTCACCTCAGATGGAAACGAAAGCCAACGGGGGACGGAGACGATACTGGTTGTCGAGGATGACCCCGGCGTTCGTCAGCTCGCGGTGGTACTACTGCGGAGCCTTGGCTATCAGGTGCTCGAGGCGCCCGACGGGGCGAGCGCTGTCGCGCATCTGGAGGTCGATGTCAGGATCGACCTGCTGTTCACAGATGTCGTGATGCCGGGTGGGATGACCGGGCAGCAGCTCGCCCGGGAAGGGCACCGCCTGCGCTCGGAGTTGAAGGTGCTTTTCACTTCGGGTTACACCCCGGAGTCCATTATCCACCAAGGCAAGCTGGAGCCCGGCATTCACCTGCTATCCAAGCCCTATCGGCGCGACGGCCTGGCGAGGAAGGTCAGGGAGGTGTTGGACAACGGGCAGTGAACCCGTCAAGGCGTCGGGATACGGCAGGTCAGGGTGCCGCTCTATTACGCGCCGGGCGACGCCTGCCAGTTCGACTGGAGCCACGAGGTCGTGCTGATCCTGGGCTTGACGGTCACGGTGAATGTGGCGCACAACCTGGTGGTGAGTTGCAGTTGCTGACTCGGGGTGCCAGCCACAGATTACTCTGCCGGTCAACATCGGGTCTTCTTCGGCGGCTAAGCAGTGTGATTATGGTAAGTTAAAACACTTTGGGTTGTCGAAAACGGGTTCTGATCGGTATCTCACGGACGCTTATGGCGTAAATTGGCAGAATGAGGCCTATCTCACCTTTGATAAAGTGGAATGCAAGCCGATCGGAAAGAAGGTCTACGATCTGCCTTGCAACACACCTGCTCTTCCTACTGAGGCCGTGCCATGAGAGTTTGGGACGACTATGAAAAGAGGATGTTCCACGACGGAGCTGCGCGGCTCGGTCTAAGCGACAAGCAAGCCAAGAAAATTGAACTTGCGCTCACTGATGACGAGGCTCCGCGCACATTCGTTTCCCCAAATGTCTCTAGCATCCCATACGGCGCGGGCATTCCCATCGGCACACCGGTGGACGCACTTCAGAGTATCGCAAGAGACTTCGCTGACTTGGAACTACAGGCGAGTTGGCTCAAAAAGCAAACACCACAGATCACGGTAGATATCGATCAATTCTCTTTATCGGTTTTCCCGGTGACTAGATTGGAGCGTCTCCTTTTCGAGCTTGATGAAGCTCAGGCCCTCTACGACAGGGAGTATCTGCGACATTCGATTGGTGTTAGCACGCTCTTTCATCCCGCCGATATGTCGCATTTGACGATTCTGGAGCGCTACATTTCCTGGCTTTCCGAGAAAGAGGGGCAAACCTACCGCCTGCCTACTGAATTCGAGTGGGAATATGCCGCAACTGGAGGAGACGGTCGACGATACCCTTGGGGAGATAAATGGCAGCAAGGGCTGGCGAATACGGCAGAGCTGGGAATTAACACCACGCTTCCCGTTTTCGTAGAGTTGTGCAAGCAATCGGAGACAAAGTTCCCCATCGTGGGCATGGCCGGCAATGTCGAAGAGATAACGTCGTCCGAACACAAGTCATATGACCAAAACGCTGCCAGCGAGCTGGATGGATTTGCGGACCTGGACCCGGCCCATCGTGTTGTCAGGGGTGGGTCATTCTCCAAGTGGCGCGACCTTGCCAGCTGCCAAAGACGGCATTCCATCTGGGTCGGTTCTGCATTTGGCGCGAGGCTAGTTCGAGAATAATGTCAGATTCCGCACCGAGGGCCATTCCCGCCCTCGCATATTCAAGTGTTTTTCAGAGTAGCCATTGCTGAACCGCACCGCCCCGTTTTCTACATTGCTGCGCCCGGCATGCTGCGACAAATGTGCATGACCGCACTCTGGACAGCCGCAACGGATGGCGGGATGGCCATTTTGGCCTCTGAGTCGCCGTTAGCTACATAGTGCCAGGACGACGGCAGTGCGGAAGACGAGGGCATTCATCAGGAAAAACCCAAAACTAATGCTTTGAGCTTTACTAAGATATAGCTTATCGCTATAGTTTCTTCATCAGTAGAGAGCGGACCGATGCAAGTCACCTACCGGAAACAGGCCCTTAAAGACCTTCGCAGGATGCAGGCAAAAACGGCCACCGCTTTCCAGCAGGCTTTCAGGAAGCTTGCGGACGACCCGCAGCGGCAGGATCTGGATGTGAAGAAACTTCAGGGCCGCGAAGGCTACCGGCTTCGCATCGGCGGATACCGTGCGATCTTCACGATGGATCGCAAAATCGAGATCATCGACGTTCTCGCAATAGCGAACAGAGGGGATGCCTACTGAGCCCCCCCCGGACTGAAACAAACAAAAAAGAAGAAAAAAGAATCAAGAATGAAAGAAAAAGACCATGAAAAACCGTGTTCAGTTCATCCCTGACGATGACAGCCCCGCCTATGCGGTCCTGCCCTACGCGGACTACCTGCGCCTGATCGGCGACGACCGCGCCGCCCTCAGCGACGAGGAGATTTTCGACCGCGCAATGGCCGCGGACGAAGAGTCCTTCCCCGAAGAGATTGCCGCCAGGCTGACCAGCGGCGAGAACCCGATCCGCGTGTTTCGCCGGCACCGCAAGCTGACCCAGAGCGATCTGGCTGATAAAATCGGCTCGACCTCAACCTACGTTTCGCAGCTTGAAAACGGCGTGCGCAAGGGCAGCGTCGAGATGCTGAAAGCGATCGCCGCGGCCCTGAACGTTGACCTGGACGATCTGGCGTAACAGGCTGGTCATTCGGACGGCCTCACAACAACCGCCCCTGCCCGTCCACCTTCATGACAGGACGCGAGCGCAGGGTCGAGAGTTTGGTACACACAGCCTGCAGCCAGCGAGGAAACCCCGCTGTCGGGTTGTTGCAGTCTTGTCCATCCGGTCGGACATCCCATAAGCAATTCGACGAATTTCGGATTTAACTGCTGCGACGGGAGGGAAATTGCGGGGACAGAATACTTATCTCTTACGATAATTATGTACTGTGTCCCCAGAATTTCCTAAGAACTATTTTCCTTGTTCTTAGGGTAGTGTTATCGAAGCCGCAAGCGCAGCCCCAATCGGCCCTGAGCGCCGTTCCAGAAAATACCGAACGCGGTCGTCACGGCTATCATCAAACTGCTCACCCACCTGGCAGGTCAAAAGCATGTCGGCGGCCCACGTCTCCAACGACCAACTGCTTGGTGTGCCCGCTGATTTCATCAACGCATAGGTGGGCGACACTCCCTCGCTCAACCCTGAAAGTGCCTGGTGTACGTGATCAGCATCGAACACCAGGCAACCGACACTAGCGCGCTCCACGCGGATGCGTTCGCTGAGCGGATATGTAACGGAGAACGGCACCACGTGCGGATTGTAGAGCAGATAATAGACCACTTTGCCAAAGTCGCGATTGAGATCATCAATTAGCTTGACCTGGCGATCTCCGGCATGGACCGCACCGTAGACGCAATGCTCCGTAAATGAGAACTCGCGATGAAGCGTACCAAGAGCTTGCTGACCTTCGCGCCGCAGAAAGGGATTCATCCCATAGAGGAAGCCAATCTCGTCATCGTCCTCGACATCATTGTTGTCCGGGTAAAGCCGCTTCGACTGGAGCAGGCCGATCTTCTTTGCGACCAGCTCTTGGCCACGATAGATAAAAACAAGGATAGCTATGTCCGCCGTTTCCCATCGTCCGCTGAATGGTCGCTCCCAGTGCCACGGAGACCCGCCAAGTCGACGTAGGCCGCCGATGTTGTGCGTGTCCAATCGCACGATAGCCCCTGAGGGTAATAGTTTCGGTGCACTGTCAGGTATCAGCGCCTCGATCAGACCATCGTCCAGTGACGTTTCGCGGACGTTAGGCAGGTTGACGAGCCGCTCACAAACCTTTCGATTGGCGTCAGAAAATATTCGCCGGAACCACGACACGACGTCGTCAGGTATTTTCGGCCACTGTTCCAAGTAAGCGCCCTCCGTCAACCGCTCAAGAATAATAGCAGCGCACCTGCAGCGGCGATAGTTCTAGTTCACGTTCGAATGTCCACCGCTCAGACCAGCCGTTTGCCGCACTCATCGTAGACAGCCGCAACGGATCGAAACTGGTATTCCGTCTCGGGTGCCAAGCGCGTGGTTTTGACCACCAGCGGTGGGCGGCAGGGCCTGACGCCCCTGTTTTTTCCGGCGGGCCTGAAGCGCGGGGGCAAGGCCCCGCAAAGTCTGAAAACACCCGAAAACCCGATAAAACTTTAGATATTCTCAACGATTTATAGAGACCTGAAAGCGATAGTTTCAGGTTGGACCCGCCGGTTCCGACCGGCGAAGCCTTGCGGTGAGGTCATTGGTTCCGGCTGGTGAAAGCGGCCGGTTGTTTTGTTCTGGGTGTTTCGTTCCGGGCGGAAAACCTCTGCCGGGAACCTCTGGGAGACGGAATGCTCAAAGAGAGCAACAATATCGTCATCATCGATCGCCGCATCACCACCGACTCCCTGAAAAAGCTGGGCGTGGCGCAGGGCCGCTTTGCCAGGGGCCAGAAGGCGGCGCGCCGGGTGATTCTCAAGAAATGCGACCTGGCGAACCTGGATCTCTCCTCGTCCTGCTTCGCGGGCGCCCACTTCATCGCCTGCAACTTCACCAGCGCCAATCTCAGCGACGCCGACTTCAGCCGGACAGTGCTGTTCGGCTCGACCTTCGAAAATACCGACCTCACGCGGACAAATCTGGAAATCGCCAACCTGCAGGCCGCGGTTTTCGATCAGGCCATCCTGCGCGACACCCGCCTCGCCAGGTCGGACGCCCGCAAGGGAACCCTGATCGACGGTCAGGAGCGCGAAGGCACGGCGGTCTACCGGGAAATCGAAACCTCGTTCCGGGAAGCCGAGCTGAACGGCGCCAATTTCCAGGACGCCTCGCTGCGCAATGCGAACTTCTCCAGCGCCCGGCTCGATAACGTGAACCTCAGGGGCGCGGATCTGAGCGGCGCGCGTTTTCACGGGGCGGACATCAGCAACCTGGATATCTCCAAGGCCCTGATACAGGACGCGGATTTCCGCTCGGCCGCGTTCGACAACGTGATTCTTGGGGAAAGCGGCCTGATTCTGGCCGCGACCGCGCCGATGAAACCCATCGAACGGCAGGAGCTGGAGACCATCATCCGCTGGCACGAGGTCTGGGTCGAATCAGGCGGCAGGGAGGGCACGCGGGCGTCTTTCGCCGAACGGAATCTGGCGGGACACGATCTGTCCGGCCATAACCTAGCCACGGTGTCCTTCGACTATGCCAACCTGCGCGGCGTGCGCTTTTCCCGGACGGTGCTGGCGGCCTGCAGTTTTCATCACGCCAATCTGCGCGGCGCCGATCTGGCCGGAAGCGACCTGCGGGGCGCCGATCTCAGCAGCAGCGTCATGACCGGCGCGAACCTTGCGGGATGCGACATCGGGGTCCTGCCGCGCACCGGTATGGATACCCTGTTTCCGAAGTGAAAAACCGGCGGCCGATCAAGCCCCAACCAAGGGAGGGACGGCGCGGAGGGATGGAGCGGCGCCTGGTTCCGGGTCAGTTCAAGTCGGGTCAGTTCAAGTCGGGGTCCGGTTTCAGGGCAGCCCCTTCTGGCCCATCTCCAGAAACTTGTCGCGGCGCTGCTGTTTCAGCGTGGCGCCGTCATGACGGCGCATGGCAACCAGGGCCTTTTCAATGGCATCGCCAACAGCGGTGATCGCCGCCGCGCTGCCCCGGTGAGCGCCACCCAGCGGTTCGGTCACCACATCGTCGGCGACCCCCAGCTTCTGCAGATCCTGGGCGGTCAGGCGCAGGGCCTCGGCCGCGTCCCTGGCATGCTCGCCGCTGCGCCAGAGAATCGAGCCGCAGCCCTCGGGCGAGATCACCGAATAAATCGAATGTTCGAGCATGATGACCCGGTTGGCCGAGGCCAGGGCGATGGCGCCACCGGAGCCGCCTTCGCCGATGATCACCGAGATCACCGGAACCTTGAGACCGAGAGAGACCTCGATGCTGCGGGCAATGGCCTGGGACTGGCCGCGTTCCTCGGCGCCGATGCCGGGATAGGCGCCGGCGGTATCGACCAGGGTGACGACCGGCAGGCCGAAGTGGCCGGCCATCTGCATCAGGCGCTGGGCCTTGCGGTAGCCCTCGGGCCGGGCCATGCCGAAGTTGTGCTTCACCCGGCTGTGGGTGTCCGAGCCCTTTTCCTGGCCCATGATCATGACGGAATAGCCGCGAAAGCGCCCGATGCCGCCGATGATCGCATGGTCTTCCGCAAAGGCCCGGTCGCCGGCCAGCGGCGTGAAGTCGTCGATCATATGGGCGATATAGTCGGAGAAATGCGGGCGGTCGGGATGGCGCGCGACCTGGGTCTTCTGCCAGGGCGTCAGGCGCGTATAGGTCTGGCGCAGCAGGCGTTCGGCCTTGCCCTGCAGCTTGGAGACTTCCTCGGCGATGTTCATCTCGCCGCTGTCGGAAAGATGCCGCAGTTCCTCGATCTTGCCTTCGAGTTCGGCGATCGGCTTTTCGAAATCCAGAAAGTTATGCATGACCTGTTCCCAGTGGCCGGTATCCGGTTCGCGTTTTCGGCTCGCAGTTTCCGCGCGGCTTTCCGGCGTTTGACCGCTCACCGGAATGCGCCGCGCAGCGCGCCTGTCTAACACAGCGCAGGGGCGGCATGAAAGCAATCGCGACCATCAAACGGCAACAAAGATGAAAAAAATCGCCGGATGGCGGCCGGAAACGCGGACCGCAGCAACCGCGGCCCGCCGACGGACCTTGACTTGCCGCCAATCGCGGCCAATGATCGGGGCGTTCCTAGGGGGGCCCTCGCAGGCTGAGATACTGGTCGCAAAGCTGTTCCCAGTGACCCTTAGAACCTGATCCGGGTAATGCCGGCGCAGGGAACGGAACCCCCGCTCGTACCCCCGGTCGCGAATCCGTACCGCCGGTTACGAACGGGACTCTCCGCGTACCCCCTCCGCTTTTAGCTCCCGGATCTCCTTGTCAATTATCGGATTAGGGAGATCCATCGTGTTTTCAGTTCAGTTCCGCAGCGGCCTTGCCGGCCTGCTGTCCGCCATCCTTCTCACTGTCTCTGCCGGACCGGCGAACGCCGCCGAAAAGACCAGCATCCTGCTCGACTGGTTCCTCAACCCCGACCACGGGCCGCTGGTGGTGGCGCTGGAGCGCGGCTACTTCGCCGAGGAAGGTCTCGAGGTCGAGCTGATCGAGCCCGCCGATCCCAACGACCCGCCAAAGCTGGTGGCCGCCGGCCGGGGCGATCTGGCGATTTCCTATCAGCCGCAGCTGCACCTGCAGGTCGCCGCCGGCCTGACCCTGACCCGGATCGCCACCCTGGTGGCCACGCCGCTGAACACCCTGCTGGTGCTGGACGAGAGCCCGATCAGGTCGATCGCGGACCTGAAAGGCCGCAAGGTCGGCTTTTCGGTCGGCGGTTTCGAGGACGCCATGCTGACCGCAATGCTGGAGCCGCACGGCCTGAAGCTGACTGACATCGAGCTGATCAACGTCAACTTCTCGCTCAGCCCTGCCCTGCTGTCCGGGCAGGTCGACGCGGTGATCGGCGCCTACCGCAATTTCGAGCTCAACCAGCTGGCCATCGAGGGCCATAAGGGCCGTGCCTTCTATGTCGAGGAAGAGGGCGTCGCCCCCTACGACGAGCTGATCGTGGTCGCCAATTCCGGGCAGCTCGACGACCCGCGTTTCCCCAAGGTGCTGAACGCGCTGGAGCGGGCGGTGCAGTTCATGGTCAACCACCCGGACGAAGCCTGGGGCGATTTCGTGAGCTACCGGGCCGAGCTGGACGACGAGCTGAACCGCCGCGCCTGGCGCGACACCCTGCCCCGCTTCGCCCTGCGCCCCGCCGCGCTGGACAGCGGCCGCTACGACCGCTTCGCGGCGTTTTTGCAGCATCACGGAATGCTCGACAAGCTGCCGCCGGTGGCAAGCTATGCGGTGGAGCTGAAGCGCCAGGATGACTGACGCCGGTCCGACCACGGAGACGGCCGCGAATAGCGGCCGCTTCTCCGATCAATTACGCGAGGGCGCCGAGCCTTTCTGGACGGCGGCCACCACCCACCGCTTCACCCGCCAGCTCGCCGAGGGAAGCCTGCCGGACTCGGTTTTCGCCCGCTACCTGATCCAGGACTACCACTATGTGGACTGTCTGGCCCAGGCGGTGGGCTTCGCCGTCGGGCTGGCCCCGGACATGACGGCGCGCCGTCCGCTGGCGGGATTCCTGTCGGTCCTGACCAACGCCGAGAACGATTTCTTTCTGCGCTCCTTCAAGGCGCTGGGGGTGGCCGAGGAGACCTGGCGCGCCACCCCGCCGTCACCGGTGACGCAGGCCATTTCCGACGCCATCGTCGGCGGCGCGCGCGTCACCGCCGGGGGCGGGCAGTACCCGGAAGCGATGACGGTGCTGCTGTGCTCGGAATGGGTCTATCAGGCCTGGGCGGCACCGGTCGCGGACGCCAGACCGGAGCAGCCACACTATCGCGAGTGGATCGAGCTGCACGCGACGCCGGAGTTTGTGGCGTTCGTGGACTGGCTGCGGGCGGAGACGGACCGGGCTTGCGCGGGGCTGGGCGCGGCGCGGCGGGAGAAGCTGGTGGCGCTGTTCAAAAGGGTGACGGAACTGGAGGCCGCGTTCTTTGAGGCGGGGTTTGAGGGGTAGGGGTTTCACTTCCTAGAAACCCTCGGCAATTCCACCCAGAGTCCGGACCCTAAATCTCACAAAAAAAGGCCCCGCGTCATGAACTGACCCCCGAAAGTTGGACATCAACCTTCGGGGGTTTTGCATGTCCAAGTACAGCACGTCTTTCAAGCAATCTGTGGTGTCGGCTTATGAAAGCGGTTCTGAAGGCTTCCGTGAAGTCGGTGCCCGGTTTGCAGTCGATCATTCGACTGTGCGCAAATGGGTAGCGATCCATGCGGCGCACGGCCTGGGCCTGTTTCATGGCGTCGAGGATGCGCTGGGCCTGGCTGATTTCCTTCTCCCGCCGGAGATCTCACCTCTTAGGTCTTCCGGGAAAGCCGGTACAAACTGGCTTCCGGCAACAGCCTGTGTTAGGCTGGCTCGACTGAAAACGGTCTGACTCTTGTCAAATATGAGCAGTGAAATGGTTGAAAAATCTCCCCTGAAAGCGAAATTCGATAGACATGCGCGTGAGAATGAGCAGGCCAACCGGCTGGTGGAAGAGCTGGAATCGGTCGCCGGAGCGAAGCGCCTGGGAGACGCGGCCTTCGAGACCGCGAAAAAGAACCTCACAAAGCAGACGCTGAAACCCTGAGAAAGGTCCACAGCCATGTCCCGGCCGCAGATGTTTCTTGTCGCCGGTGTCAACGGCTCGGGGAAATCCACCTTCACCAGAACGGTTCTGGACAGGTTCACAGGTCTAAATGTGATCGATCCGGACGCCATTGCCCGGACCCTGACGGGATCCTTTGCGACAATCGATTCAGCAAGCCTCTCCGCCGGTAAACAGGCTCTTCTCGCGGTTCAGCAGTGCATCGAGCGCGATCAGTCCTTTATCGTCGAATCAACGCTGTCCGGCATGGTTTACCTGAGATATCTGCAGCAGGCCAAAGACGCCGGATTTCGAACCGTGCTCATTTACGTTGCGCTTTCGAGCGCCGATCTGAGCGCGACACGTGTGCAGGCGCGCGTAGCGGAGGGGGGCACGACATTCCCGACGCGGATATTCAACGACGCTACCTGAGGAGCTTTCGGAATCTGAAACGACACCTTCAGATCTCTGATTTAACCTACATTTACGATAACAGCGACCACTACAGACGTGTCGCGAGCTTCCGGAACGGGCTTATCCACCGGCAGGACAATATTCCCGCCTGGCTGGCGCCGTACCTTTAAGCAGCACCCTGACAACAAAAAAGACCCCGCATCCCTGCAGGGCCTTTTCATCACGAACCGCGCGTCACATCACCCCGCAGCGGCGATCTGTTCGGCTTTCCTGACCATCACTTCCGCCTGCTTGATCGAGGCGATGTCGATCAGGCGGCCGTCGAGGGACACCGCGCCCTTGCCTTCGGCCTGGGCCTGTTTCATGGCGTCGAGGATGCGCTGGGCCTGGCTGATTTCCTTCTCCGACGGGGTGTTGACCTCGTTGGCGATGTCGATCTGGCTGGGGTGGATGGCCCACTTGCCCTCGCAGCCCAGCACCGCGGCGCGGTAGGCCTGGGCCTTGAAGCCCTCGGGGTCGGAGAAGTCGCCGAAGGGGCCGTCGATCGGGCGCAGGCCGTGAGCGCGGGCGGCGACGACCATGCGGGCGACGGCATAGTGCCACATGTCGCCCCAGTGATATTCGCGCGGGGCATCGCCGTCTTTATCGGTCAGCACGCCGTAGTTGGCGTTGGGGCCGCCGATGACCGTGGTGCGCGCCTTGGTCGAGGCGGCGTAGTCGGCGACGCCGAAGTGCAGGCTCTCGTTGCGCCAGGAGGCGGCGGCGATCTCCTCGACGTTGGCCATGCCCAGAGCGGTCTCGATGATCATCTCGAAACCGATCTTCTTTTTCCGGCCCACGGCGTCCTCGACCTGGGTGACCAGCATGTCGAGGGCATAGACGTCGGAGGCGGTGCCGACCTTGGGAATCATGATCATGTCGAGGCGCTCGCCGCCCTGCTCGATCAGGTCGATCACGTCACGGTACATGTAATGAGTATCGAGGCCGTTGATGCGCACGGAGAGGGTCTTTTCACCCCAGTCGAGATCGTTCAGGGCCTCGATGATGTTCTTGCGGGCCTGGGCCTTGTCGTCGGGGGCCACGGCATCCTCCAGATCGAGGAAGATCACGTCGGCGGCGGACTCTGCGGCCTTTTCGAAGAACTGGGGGCTGCTGCCCGGAACAGCCAGCTCGCTGCGGTTCAGGCGGGCGGTCGCCTGCTCGACAATGGTAAAGCTCATGACATTCCTCGTTTTTGCTGTGTGCCCGTTTGTCTGTCTGTGGCGGCCATGATGAGGCGGGTCGCGCCGTGGCCGGGTAATTTCCGGTCTGTATTGCAGTGCAGTATAGACAGATCGTTTCGCACTGCAACAGACCTTTGGGTCAACAGCTAACCGGAAGTCTTTCCGGTCGCCAGCGGGTGGTGGTTCAGGACCAGAGACTTCATCCGCTCGCTCAGGACATGGGTGTAGATCTGGGTGGTGGAGATGTCGGCGTGGCCCAGCATCTTCTGCACCGCGCGCAGATCGGCGCCGTGGTCGAGCAGGTGACTGGCGAAGGCATGGCGCATGACGTGGGGCGAGACCCTGGTCGGGTCGATCCCGGCCTTGTCGGCGAGGTCCTTCAGCAGTTGCCCGACCCGGTGGCGGGTCAGGTGCCCGGACTGGCCGCGCGAGGGGAACAGCCACTTTGAGTCGATGAGGCGGAGGGGCGCAGCGGTGGCCTGGGGGCCCGGGGGCCTGCCTGGAAGCGTCCTGGCCGGTGCCTTGCCGCCTTTCAGAAAATGCCGGCGGATCTCGCGGAACTCGGACAGGGCTTCGCGGGCCGGAACGCTGAGGGGCACCAGCCGCTCGCGGCCGCCCTTGCCCTGAACCAGCAGCACCCGGGGATCGCGGGCCGTCGCCGCCAGGGGCAGGGACACCAGTTCCGAGATCCGCAGGCCGGTGGCGTAGAGCAGCTCAAGCAAGGTCAGCAGCCGCACGCCTTCCGGCGATGCATCGGCACGGGCGGCCTCCAGCAGATCCCCGACCTCTGCCTCGCTGAGGATCTTCGGCAGGGAGCGCCCCTGACGCGGGCTTTCCAGCCCGCTGGTCGGATCGTCGGCGCGCAGACGGTCCTCGTAGAGAAAGCGGTAATACTGGCGCAGGGCCGAAAGCCTCCGGGCGGCGGTGCGCGGCGCCATGCCGCTGGCGGTCAGGAAGCGCAGGTAGGCTTTCAGATCGTCGGTCGAGGCCCCGGCCAGTTCAGCCCGGCGGGTGACGAGGAAGTCCTCGCAGTTCTCGAGGTCCCGGCGATAGGCCTCCAGAGTGTTGGGCGCCGCGCCGCGTTCGGCGGACAGCATTTCCAGGAAGGCGTCGCTGCCGCCGGACCGGCGCAGCGCTGATCTGTCCAAAGGCCCGAGGGAGGGATCAGCGTCAGGCGGGGCCTCTGCGGCCATGGCTCACAGACCGCTGCTTTGCGCGGCTTCCATCGCCAGCGCACGGGCTTCGCGGTCCAGACCCAGACGGCTGAGACTCCTTACCGTAAAACTGATCGCCAGAAGATCGCGGGCGGCGATTTCGGGATCCGGGGCCGTCGTCGCCGCCAGAATAATGCTTTCGCCCTTGCGGTTGGCCCGGCTGGCCTCATCGAGCGCAAAGAGCACCAGCGGGTCGGTGCCCCGGGTCGAGGACACGCTATCCGGCCCGTTCTCGTCCAGCATCTGCCACGAGGCCGAAATGGCCAGATCGGACCAGCTCAGGTCATCGTTCTCGCCGACCGCGCCGAGCAGCGCCCGCAGCAGAAGAACCTGCTGGCCCGAAACCGCGCTCGCGTTCCCGGCCTGGCTATCCGGGTCAACGCCTTCTGTGATCCGGTTTCCGGCAAAGTCGGCCAGGTAATCGCTGCGCTGCAGATACCACTCGGCGATCCCGAAGCCGGCATTCCGCGCGCCGGACAGGCGCTGATAGGGCCAAAGCCCCAAAAGCATGCCCTTGGCCTGCGGGTCGATCGGCGCCAGTCTGTCGGCCAGCGCCACCCAGGCTTCCGCCTGCTCGATCCGGCCGGCCAGATACAGCTCGCGGCCCGCCGTCTCGCCGAACCAGATCAGCTCCGGGCTCGGCTCGATTTCGGTCAGAAGCGGCAGATAGAGACGGCTGCCGACCGAAGCCAGACCGTCGGCCTGCATCCGCCGATAGGCTTCGTTGAGGATCTCGGCGCGGGCGGCAGGCACCTCATGCTCGCGGGCGCCCTGATACAGCAGCGCGCGGCCGCGCGCGCCTCCGGCCAGAGCCGCGGCCTCGATCGGGGCCTGCAGTTCGTCATCGCCGAAGCTAAAGGCGCCATAGTTCCCGGCCAGTCCCGAGACCGGGAGGCTTCCGAAGGTCACCGCCCACTCGGCGGCCTCGGCCTTCCGGACGGGATCATAACCGGTCGCCGTGGCCAGGGCGGCCAGAACCGCGGGCCGGACGTCGTCGATCTTGTCGGGTATGACACGCTGTCCCGTTGCCCGGGCCAGACTCATATGCAGCGGCAAAGGATCCGTAACCGGAACTTCCCTGCCGGCACCGCCCGCCGCGGCGGCGGCGCCTTCGACCAGCGCAAAGAACGCCGCGTCGTCCTCACCACCCTCGCGCAGAAGATCGAGGCCAAGCACCGCCCTGTCCACGGCACCGTCGACAATCTGGCAATACATCAGCGCCTTGGTCCAGAAGGGCGCTTGTGGATAGGTGGCCACCGCATCGCGCACGATGGCACAGGCGGTCACGTCGTCCGCCAGCAGCATCAGGGTTTCGACCTGAACCTGCGCTATGCCCTGGTCCACGTCGCGGTCGGGAACCACCTCAAGCAGGTCGTTGAGGCCGGCCGTCTCGCCAAGAGCGGCCAGGACTTCGGCCCGAAGGGAAAGGAAACTGCCGGAAAGGCCGCCCGCGCCATCCGGCGGAACGACAAAGTCCCCGCCGCTCTGCTGAGCCTGGTCAAGGCTGCGGGCAAGAAGGGTCAGGGAATCCGATGCGTCCGGCCCGCTGCCCGACGGGAGCGTCTCGGGGGGCTGCGCGGCGGTAAGCAGCGTCCGGCGCAGCAGATCGCGCAGCGTCGGCGAGGAAATACGGGTCGGCATCTGCCGGAGCAGGCCGGAAATGGTGGTCCGCTCGCTGTTGCGCCAAAGCGCCGGGCCAAGTCCGCCCCGGTCGATACCGATCGCGCCGATCGAATTGGGATCGACATCGGAAAGGGAATCGATCTCGATGCCTTTTTTACGCAGATTGCCGGAGAGATTACTTGAGCGGCCGGTCGCCAGATCCCGCAGGGCCGCAGCCGAGGGAACCGTGGAGTCCGGCACCGCCGTACCGCCTGCGCCAGAACCGGAGTCCACCCTCGGCTGGCCGCCCGGCACCAGCGAAATCGGCGGCGCCAGGACGACGGGATCACCGGTCTCCGGTTCGGAAGGGGCCTGCTGCGCATGACCGGCGGCAACAAAAGCGAACAGCACCAGCGCGGCGGCGATGAAGCTGCCGCCGGCTGAGGTCCGGTCCAGAGCAGAACGCCGGGCCGGGGCTGGACTCCAGGCCGGGCTCAGCATCTGCCGGTCAGCGCGGAAAACGCTCATTGGACAGCACTTTTTCGACGGGCGCCGACGGGGCTGGAATGTCCCAGGTGGTCAGGAACAGCGCACCGGCGCCGACCAGAACCAACAGCAGGACAAAGGCGATCGAACTGGTACTTCTCATGAATAAAACTGTAATCTGTGGATTCGGCTGAAAGCGAACAGTGGCATGCTTGGACTCTCCGGAAAAGGACCGATCGCCGATCAGGGTTAATTTTAGCCGAAAAACATGGCATCCGCATGGCCCTTGCCCTGCCGTGAAAATGATCCCGCCGGGCGGGCCGCAAGAGCCGGCCAGGCCGGCAAACAGCAGAATGTTTCAACGCCATGAAACCGCGGATCAAATGCCGGCACCGCCGCCAGCGGGGCTTGCATCGCCTCAGGGAAACGACCATAACTTCGGAGTATGGCGAATTTGCGGCAGTTTCCCTGGATCAGATCCGGTTTGGATGGAATCGCCACAAGCGATCCGTCGTGCCGGTGAATCTGATCCAACCATATGATAGTGAGCGGATTCACGAAATTCTCAGGATCAGGGGAACCCGATACGAAGGATAAGATACCCGTCTCCTGCCTGAGCCGGGTATAGTCGATCAGAAGACGTGAAAACTGAGATAGCAGATCAGACATTGCGAGCCGGCAAACCGCGTGAAATGGCCAGGGCGCCACAGCTTCCGAAAGCACTTGTGCTGGTCGGACTCATGGGCGCTGGCAAGAGCTGTATCGGCCGCCGCCTGTCCGAGGAACTGAACCTCCCCTTTACCGACGCGGACACGGAAATCGAAGCCGCGGCCGGCTGTTCGGTGCAGGAGATCTTCGAGCGCCACGGTGAAAAAGCCTTTCGCGACGGCGAGCGCCGTGTGATCGAACGCCTGCTGACCGGTCAGGTACAGGTCCTGGCCACGGGCGGCGGTGCTTTCATGGATCCGCGGACCCGCGAGACCATCCGCCGCAATGCCACCTCGCTGTGGCTGCGGGCCGATCTGGATCTGCTGGTCAAACGCACCAGCCGCAGAACGCACCGCCCGCTGTTGAGCAAAGGCAAACCCAGGCAGATTCTGAGCGATCTGATTGACCTGCGCTATCCGGTCTACAGCGAAGCGGACATCGTGATCGATTCGGTCGACGGACCGGTCGATGCAACCGTCAGGCGGGCGCTCGACGCCATATCCGCCTATCTCGCGGCGCAGCCGGACGCGGGTCATCCAGAAAGGGGCCAGCACGAAAGCGGGACCGGGGCCACAAAGCCGCAGGCGGCGCGCAAGGCGGAAGCGAAGGAGCTATGACACCAACCGAAACACTGGAGGTCGCACTTGGCGACAGATCCTACGACATCAAGGTCGGCAGCGGACTGATCGTCACCGCCGGCCCACTGATATTGCCGATTCTGCGGCAGAAGTCCGTGTTCGTCATTACCGACGAAAATGTCGCCGCCCTGCATCTGGCGCCGCTTGAGGCCTCTCTGAAGGCCGCCGGGATCCGCTGCGGGAGTATCGTGTTTCCCGCGGGCGAGCAGACCAAGAGCTTCGCCATGCTGGAAGACCTCGTGGACCGGCTGCTTGCCGCCGGGGTCGAGCGCGGCACGACGCTGATTGCCCTGGGGGGCGGCGTGATCGGCGATCTGACCGGTTTCGCGGCCGCGATCGTTCTGCGCGGCCTCGACTTCATTCAGATCCCCACGACCCTGCTTTCCCAGGTCGACAGCTCCGTGGGCGGCAAGACCGGCATCAATACCGCACGCGGCAAGAACCTGGTGGGCAGCTTTCACCAGCCGAAGCTGGTTCTGGCCGACATGGACGCGCTGGAAACGCTGCCCCGGCGGGAATTCCTGGCGGGCTATGCCGAAGTGGTCAAATACGGTCTGATCAACGATCCGACGTTCTTCGCCTGGCTGGAGCAGAACGGACCGGCGCTGATCGACGGCGACCGGGACCTGCGCCGCCATGCGGTGCTCACCAGCTGCCGGGCCAAGGCGGCCATCGTCGCCCAGGACGAGCGCGAAGCCGGATTGCGGGCGCTGCTCAATCTCGGCCATACCTTTGCCCATGCCTTCGAGGCGGAAGCCGGATACGGTGGCGCCCTCAATCACGGCGAAGCGGTCGCTCTGGGCATGGTCATGGCGTTCGATCTTTCCTGCGGGATGGGCCTTTGCCCGCCGCAGGACGCGGACCGGGTGCGCCACCACCTGCAAAGCTGCGGCCTGCCGGTCGGACTGGCGGCGCTCGGCGCCAACGTCAGGGCCGGAACCCCCTGGGACAGCGCAACGCTCGTCTCGCATATGCTGCGGGACAAAAAAGTTTCCGAAGGCCGCATCACCTTCGTGCTGGCGCGGGGAATCGGCCAGGCTTTCCTGGAGCGCAATGTCGAACTCGAAGCCGTCGAAGCCCTGCTCAGAACAAGCCTCGCCGCCTGAGGCAATTCACCTTTTCGATTGAAACGATCAGACTTTCAGCATGTTCACAAAACGGACGAAATAAAGACTCCCCATGGAAACTGAGCTCATTATTGCTATAGGCGCCATCCTGGCGATGCTTGTGCTCTCGGCCTTCTTCTCCGGCTCGGAAACATCGCTGACCGCCGCCTCGCGCCCCCGCATGCATACTCTGGAACAGGACGGCAATCATCGCGCGGCCGTGGTCAACCGGCTGTGGGAGCGCAAGGAGCGGCTGATCGGCGCCATTCTGCTCGGCAACAACCTGGTCAACATCACGGCTTCGGCCCTGACCACCAGCCTGATGATCGGCTGGTTCGGAGACGCCGGTGTCGCCTATGCGACGCTGGGCACAACATTCCTGGTTCTGATCTTCGCCGAGGTGCTGCCCAAGACCTACGCCCTGCACAACGCCGACCATTCGGCGCTGACCGTCGCGCCCCTGCTGCGTCCGATCGTGCTGATCCTCGGCCCGATCACGCTGTCGATCCAGTTCATCGTCCGCTGGACCCTGCATCTCTTCGGCATCGACCTTACGGCCAACCTGGCCGAACACATCGCCGAGGAGGAACTGCGCGGCGCCATCGAACTGCATTCGGGCATGGGAAAAGAGGTCAAGCACGAACGGCAGATGCTGCGGTCCATCCTCGAACTGGATGACGTCGAGGTCGAAGAGATCATGACCCACCGCAAGAACGTGGTCGCGATCAATGTCGATCAACCGCCGGCCAAGATCGTCGACGACGTGCTCGCCAGTCCCTATACACGGCTGCCGCTGTGGCAGGGCGACAGCGACAATATCGTCGGTGTGCTGCACGCCAAGGCCCTGCTGCGCGCCGTCCAGGCCAATCCCTCCAATCTGGACAGCCTGGATGTGGCCTCGATCGCCGCCACGCCCTGGTTTATCCCCGAATCCACCGATCTGCTGTCGCAGCTGCAGGCCTTCCGCAGCCGGCACGAGCATTTCGCCATCGTGGTCGATGAATACGGCGAAGTGCTGGGCATTGTCACCCTCGAGGACATCCTCGAAGAAATCGTCGGCGACATCGCCGACGAACACGACGTGCATATCGAAGGGGTTCAGCCCGAAAAGGACGGATCCCTGCTGGTGGACGGCCAGGTCACGATCCGGGACCTCAACCGCCAGTTCGACTGGTATCTGCCGGACGACGAGGCCTCCACCATCGCCGGCCTGATTCTGCACGAAACCCGGCGCATTCCCGACGTCGGACAGATTTTCGTCTTCCACGGCTGCCGCTTCGAGATTGTCGGCCGGCTTCGCAATCAGATCACCTCTGTCAGGCTCGAACGGCTGAATGACGACGGCACGAACGAATCCGGAACGACCGGCACCGCCGCTTCCGCCTGAAGCGCGGGCCGCCTGAAGCACGGGCCGCTGGACAAACCGCCTGCCGAAAGACGGTGGGCGAACGCGGGCCGCAAGCGCGGTGGACAGGAGCAAGTTGACGGGCCGCCGGACCACATTATATTTCACCGGCGGGGCCCGCCCTGAATCGCTGATCCGCTTCACAATGGCCCGGTTTCGGGAACCGCCGCAAGCCCTGCGGCAGGCCAGGGAAACATCATACGAACTGCAACGGAAGAGTTACATGGCGCTTTCACCACCGGTCGAACGCGAACATCAGCACACGCGCCAATTCGACTTTCAGGGATTTGCGCGGAGCGACGGTCTTTGGGATATCGAAGGTCACATGACCGACGTTAAGCCCTACGGTTTCCCCAATGACTTCCGGGGCCATATCGAGGCCGGCGAGCCGCTGCACGATATGTGGATCCGCCTGACCATCGATGAAGACTTCCTGATTCACGCCATTGAAGCGGTCACGGATGCCGGCCCCTATCAGATCTGTCCTGCGATCACACCCAATTTTCAGAACGTGGTCGGCCTGCGCATCGGCCCGGGATGGCGTCCGAAACTTCGCAGCAGGGTCGGTGGCGTCAAGGGCTGCACCCATCTGGTGGAGATGCTGACCACCATGGCAACCGTCGCCTATCAGACCCTCTATCCCACCCTGGCGAAAAAGCGGAAGAAAAACCCGGCGCCGGAAACGAAACCGGCGCTCCTGAACAGCTGCCATACCTTCAGCAGCGATGGTGAGGTTGCCCGCAAGAGCTGGCCCGCCTTCTACACCGGCGCACAGGCGAACGACGGCGAATAGCCCGGTCCTTCCCGAAAATCGGGAAAAGTCAGCTCAGGCGGGAGTCCGCCAGGGAACCATGCCCCGCACTGGCATGTCCCTCCTCGGTCGCGGCCGCCATGAAGTAGGCCAGGATAAAGACCCTGACCGCAGCCGTCAGGCTCGATTCGCGGCGGCGTTCGTTGATCATGCTGCACAACTCGTTCGCGTTTTTCGACTCACGCCGGCAAACCTCGCTGAGCGCGTTCCACATGACCGGCTCCAGCCGCAGACTCGTGCGCCGACCGGCGACCAGGATATTTCTACTGACCAGGCTGCTCTCGGATCGCAAGTCCTGGCTCTGCCCGTCCTGCCGTTCCGCATCCGACCGATTCAGATCACTTCTCCCAACGCCTATTTCACACTTCGGTGAATATCCTCAATTTACGCTCATAGGTATATTCGTTGAAATTTCGCTCTATTATTGATAGATTATTTTTCATCAACGCCCATATTGAGTGTGCCATTTGAAGACCAATACACTCATTTATTGTATTCGAAATTATCGCCCTGTGTCTTCCGATGGCGCAAGCGTTTTTAGTTGAAGCGCGTGAACCGCTCCAGAAAGTTCATCCGCCAGAAGATTATACACCATACGTTGCCGTTCGACTCGAGATTTGCCATCGAAGGCCTCGGAAACCACCTCGACGCGAAAGTGCGTCTCACCCCCTTCGCGCCATCCCGCGTGTCCTTTGTGCTTATCGGAGTCATCGACCACCCGCAGTCGCAGCGGCGACAGGGCGTCTGTCAATTTCGTTTCTATTCGCTCGGCTACCGTCATTTTTCCGTCTTCCCGCATTGCGCCTGTGTGAGGGGGCGACGCTCGTGCTGAGCGCTTGCATCAGGTGCGATCACCCCCGGTTATCCGATTCGCTCAGCCTGTCATATACCATAAACGGCATCTGACGTTTCTCAGATCAAGAAACCAAGCCCGATCGGCATCGATGCCGCGTTAACTGCAAGGAACGAATTTCGCGCTACAGTCCTTGCCTCGTCCGAACACCGCATTCATAATTTGGCCATGTCACGCTCGACACAAAGATTTACTGGATACCTTGACCCGCACGCGGCGGCGGCTGAATCCGCCTGCCAGTTTCCCGGATGCGATCTCGATGGCCCCTATCGCGCCCCGGAATCGCGCGAACGGCTCAACCGTTATCGCTGGTTCTGCCTGGAACATATCCGCCTCTACAATCAGTCGTGGGATTACTACAAGGGCCTGAGCGAGCAGGAAATCGAGCGCCAGCGCCGCGCCGACGCCGTCTGGCAGCGGGAGACCTGGCCGCTGAGGCACGACACACCGCAGGCCCGGCGATGGCGGGCCGCCAATTTACGTGACGATATGGGAATTTTCGGCGATCAGGCCAAAAGAAAAGCGCCCGAGCCGCCGCTGAGCGAGGAAGCTGAAGCCCTTTCGATCCTTGGTTTGAAACATCCCACAAGCTTTCAGGAAATCCGCGCGAGTTACCGGGAACTGGCCAAACGGCTGCATCCCGATGCTAACGGCGGCGATACCGAAGCGGAAGATCGTCTCAAGGATGTCACGCGGGCCTATGCTTCGTTAAAGACCGTTTTCCGCCAGACCCCATAACGCCAAAGGCCTCACGCGAGCGGCCTCCACTCTTTTCGAACACTTCATCAACGGACCGTAATTTATGTCTTCAGCACCTGCCCTCGGCGGCTCGGAAATGCCCATCGCGGGCCCGGATATCACGATATCGGCACGTCAGACCTTCGGGATCGACAGCGATATGCAGATCCCGGCCTTCAGCCAGTCGAATACCTATGTTCCCGACACCGACGAAGCCTATCGTTTCGATCATGACACGACCCTCGCCGTCCTCGCCGGCTTTGCCTACAACCGCCGGGTCATGGTTCAGGGTTATCACGGCACCGGCAAATCGACCCATATCGAACAGGTTGCTGCCCGCCTGAACTGGCCCTGCATCCGCATCAACCTGGACAGCCACATCAGCCGTATCGATCTGGTCGGTAAGGATGCGATCGTCCTGAAGGACGGCAAGCAGATCACCGAGTTCCGCGAAGGCCTGCTGCCCTGGGCGCTGCAGCGCCCGGTCGCCCTGGTCTTCGACGAGTACGACGCCGGCCGGCCCGACGTGATGTTCGTGATCCAGCGGGTGCTGGAAGTCGAAGGCCGCCTGACCCTGCTCGACCAGAACCAGGTGATCAAGCCGCACCCGGCTTTCCGCCTGTTCTCCACCGCCAATACGGTCGGACTGGGCGACACCACCGGCCTCTATCACGGGACCCAGCAGATCAACCAGGGCCAGATGGACCGCTGGAATATCGTGACGACGCTCAACTATCTGGCACACGACGAGGAAGAAAACATCGTCCTCGCCAAGTGTCCGGATTACGACAGCAAGGAAGGCCGCGAAAAGGTCGCCGCCATGGTCGCCCTGGCCGATCTCACCCGCAGCGGATTCATCAACGGCGATATCTCGACCGTGATGAGCCCGCGCACGGTGATCACCTGGGCCGAGAATGCCCGGATCTTCGGCAACATCGGGTTCGCCTTCAGGGTCACCTTCCTCAACAAGTGCGACGAAATGGAGCGTGGTATCGTCGCCGAATACTATCAGCGTTGCTTCGGCACCGAACTTCAGGAAGGCAGTGCGTCTCTCGTTTAAACGAAGACCCGGATAGACGCTCACGGCGTCATGCCGGCCCAAAGCAGCCGGCATGACGCAATCGGGCGCGAGGACGCGAACTCAAGACCATGGATCAGAGCGAAAGCCCAATCGAGAAGTTCAAACGCGTAACGGCGGCGACCATGCGCGCCATCTCGGAGCGCGATGACATCACCGCCACCTTCACGCCGAGCGGCCAGGGCCTCTCGGGCACGGAGGTCAGGCTGCCGTCACCGGCCCGCGACCTGCCGGCCTCGGATGTGGCGCAGGTGCGCGGCCAGGCCGATGCGGTGGCCTTGCGTCTGAAGTATCACGACGAAGCTGTCCATCGGGGCGCGCGGCCGCTCGCCGAGTCCGCGCGCGCAGTCTTCGATGCGGTCGAACAGGCCCGCTGCGAAGCGCTGGGCATGCGGCGGATGACCGGCGTCGCCGCCAACCTGGATGCCGCGCTGGTCGAGCAGTGTCACGCCAGGGGCCTGACCCGCGCCAGCAATCAGGACGATGTCCCCCTGTCCGAGGTTTTGCGGGTTATGACGCGTGAAGCCATTACCGGAATGGCCCCGCCCCCGGCGACCCGAAACCTGCTCGAACTCTGGCGGCCGAGCCTGGATGCCAGCGTCCTGCGCGATCTCGCCGATCTGAGCAGGTCCGCCGAAGACCAGGAGTCGTTCGCCCGGGTGGTCAAGCAGATGCTCAAGCACCTGGATCTGGATGTCAGCAGCGAAGACGATCTCGGCGACGAAAGCGACGAGAACCAGGACGGCGACGGCGCGGACGACGCGCCGTCGGACACGCGGGGCGAGGGCGAATCCCAGGACTCGTCGGACGACCAGCAGAGCCAGGACAGCCAGGCCGGCGAAGCGACGGACGACGAATCCGGCGAAGGCGAGGAAGCGGATTCAGACGGCGAGATGATGGCCGATTCCGGCGACGAGAAGGCCGGCCAGCCGACCGAGACGCCGCAGCATCAGGACCGCCGCAATTCGCTCGATCAGTCGGCCTATCGGATCTACACCACGCAGTTCGATGAAACCGTCGACGCCGCAGAGCTGTGTGACGCGGAAGAGCTGTCGCGACTGCGCCAGATGCTCGACCAGCAGCTGGCACACCTGCAGGGCGTTATCTCCAAGCTCGCCAACCGCCTGCAGCGGCGCCTGCTCGCCCAGCAGACCCGGAACTGGGACTTCAATCTGGAAGAGGGCATCCTGGATACCTCGCGGTTGACCCGCGTGGTGACCAGCCCGACCCATTCGCTGAGCTACAAGCAGGAACAGGACATGGAGTTCCGCGACACCGCGGTGACTCTGCTGATCGACAATTCGGGCTCGATGCGGGGCCGGCCGATCACGGTCGCCGCCATGAGCGCGGATATTCTCGCCCGGACCCTGGAGCGCTGCGGTGTGAAGGTCGAGATCCTCGGCTTCACCACCCGGATGTGGAAAGGCGGCCAGTCCCGCGAACGCTGGATCGCCGACGGCAAGCCGCCGAACCCGGGACGCCTGAACGACATCCGCCACATCATCTACAAATCGGCCGATGCTCCCTGGCGCCGGGCGCGCAAGAACCTCGGCCTGATGCTGCGCGAAGGCATCCTGAAGGAAAACATCGACGGCGAAGCCCTGCTCTGGGCCCACAACCGGCTGGTCGGCCGGCCGGAACAGCGGCGGGTTCTGATGGTGATCTCGGACGGCGCGCCGGTCGACGACTCGACCCTTTCCGTCAATCCCGGCAACTACCTGGAACGGCATCTGCGAGAGGTGATCACCTACATCGAGAACCGCTCGCCGGTCGAGCTGCTGGCGATCGGGATCGGACACGACGTCACCCGCTATTACCGCCGTGCCGTCACCATCGTCGATGCCGAACAGCTTGGCGGAACCGTCATGGAGAATCTGGCCGAACTCTTCGATGAAGGCGGCCCGAGCGCCATCACACATCATCACCGCCGCCGCCGCCGGGCTGCCGGCGGCTCATAAACCAAGCCGGCAGCCGAAAGCTTGCGGTGGGGGTAAGGCGAGCGGCCAGTCCGCGCCTTACGTCAGGTTTTCCTTGAAAAAGGCCAGCGTCCGCTCCCAGGAGAGTTTGGCATCGGCTTCGTCGTAACGGGCCGAGGTCGGGTTGGCGAAAGCGTGGTTGGCCTCGTACCAGTAGGATTGCAGGGGCCTTTTCGCTTTGGCCATTTCGGCCTCGAACTTGCCGACCATCTCCTTGTTGATCCACTGGTCCTCGGTGGCGAAGTGCCCGAGCACCGGCGAAGTCAGGGCCTTGAGCTCCTCGGCCGGGTGCACGACCTGTCCGTAATAGACCACCGTCGCCTCCACCGGCGAAGCGATCGAGGCATTCAGCGACCAGCCGCCGCCGAAACACCAGCCGACCGTACCGATCTTTTCGCCGACCGCCTCGTGATCGCGCAGCCAGGATACCCAGGACTTCAGGGCGCCGGTCGCCTGCCCGGGATCGACCGCCTTCATGTAAGCCGAGGCGTCCTCCGGCGTGGTGGCGACCTTGTCATCGTAAAGATCGACCGCCAGCGCGACATAACCCTCCTTCGCCAGTTCCTGCGCGACCACCTTGATCTGATCGTTCAGGCCCCACCACTCGTGAACCAGCAGAACCGCCGGCGCCGGCAGCTTCGACGGCAGCGCCAGCGCGGCTTTGACCGAACGGCCGTCCTCCGTGGTGATCGAGACGGTTTCAAGCCCGGCGGCCGCAGCCCTCGCCAGGCGCGGATCCGCCAGAACCGCCGCAAACGAGGTTGCGGCGATGCCGCTGAGAACCTGTCGGCGTGCCAAAGTCTGCATATGAACCTCCATGTTGAGATTGAGTTGGTCTTGTCCCCGGGGAAACCGGTGACTGTGGGAAACCGAAGCGTCCGGGTTATAGTTAACGTGATGCGCGGTATTTTCAATTTTCGATTTTCCCGCCGGACCGACGGAGTCTTCACAAAAACGTGTGAAGCCCGTCGACAGCAAAGGACGGAACAACTTTTGATACGGAACTTGAAGTGCGCTGCCGGCATGTGGCTGATCCTTGCCGCCCTTGTTTTTGCCGTCCCGGGCGAAACCGCGGGGGCGGGGGCGGGGGCTGAGGCGGAAGCGATCATCGTCTCCACGACGGCGCTGCCGTTTCATCCCGAGCGGCCGGAGCGGGATCGCGTCGGCAGGCTCTTGTGGCGCGGGGGACTCGAGCTGAAATCCCAGGCGGAACGGTTCGGGGGGCTTTCCAGCCTTGTGATTTCCGATGACCGGACCAGCCTGACTGCTGCCAGCGACGATGGCAGCTGGTTCCAGGCAAACCTCAGCTATGCCGCCAACGGCGATCTGGCCGGGCTGTCCAATGCGGTCCTGACGCCGATCGCCGATCTGACCGGCGCCGCGCTGGCCGACAAGCGCTGGCGGGACGCGGAATCCCTGACCCGCCTGACAAACGGCGATCTGCTGCTGAGCTTCGAACGCAACCACCGGGTCTGGCGCTATGGCGCTGCGGGTGCCGTTCCGACCGCCCTGCCCACGCCGCCGTCGCTGACGCGGACCTTTGGAAACGGCGGGATCGAGGCGCTGGTCACGCTGAAGGACGGCCGGGTTCTGGCGATCACCGAAGCGCAGGAGCTTGCCGGCGGGCAGAACCAGGTTGCGGCTTATCTGTGGGATGGCAGGAGCCTGGCGGGCGACAGGACCTGGACGGCCCTGAGATACCAGCGGGAAGGCGACTTCAAACCCACCGGCGCCGCACGGCTTCCCAGCGGCGATCTGCTGGTGCTCGAACGGTCGTTCTCGCCCTTTGCCGGGGTCGCCATACGCCTGCGCAGCATCGCGCAGGCCGAGGTTGTTCCCGGCCGCACCCTGAAAGGCCGGGAAATCGCGGTGATAAGACCGCCGCTGGCAATCGACAATATGGAAGGGATCGAGGTGAAGAGCGGGCCGGACGGCGAAACGCTGGTGTATCTGCTGTCGGACGACAACTTCAGTATTCTGCAGCGGAGCCTGCTGCTGATGTTCGAGCTGCAGGAATAAGCGGAGGAAAATCAGTCAGGACATAAAAAAAGGCCCGCCGAAAGACGGGCCTCTTGATATCTTGGGGAAAGCCCTGGGCTCAGGCAGCTGCCTGATTCTCCATGACCTTCTTCAGCCGGCGCCGGAGCTCACGGGCGCGCTGGCCCAGCTTGGCGGCAGGCGTCGAAAGCAGATAGGCATCCAGACCGCCACGCTTCTCGATGGTGCGGATGGTGTTGGTGCAGAGACGGAACTGAACCGTCTGGCCAAGAGCGTCGCTCAACATCGAGGTCTGCTGAAGATTCGGCAGAAAACGGCGGCGTGTTCTGTTCTTGGCGTGACTTACGTTGTTACCGGTCTGAACACCTTTGCCGGAGAAGTCGCAACGACGAGCCATGATATCAATCCCAGTTAAGCTAAAGCACAGGCATAAAAAGATAATCCGGGCAGAAGACGCCCGGTGCGGAGCGGTTTTTACGGCAGCTACTCCCCGGCGTCAAGGCGAAAAGGGAGAATCCCGCCACAGCAGCCGGAAGAAAGCCCCCCGGTCCGAAGCCATGCCCGGCAGGACGGCCGGTATCACGCCTTTTGCGCGTCTTCCCCCAGAAAGGCGGCGAGGAGCTGACGCGCGGCCGCAGCCGGGGTGATCTGACCCGCCATCACCTGATTTTCAAGCGCCTCGAGATGCAGGGCAACAACCGGATGCTCGCGCAGGCGGGTCAGCAGCGTATCGCTGACCTCGTTCCACAGCCAGGTCCGGGCCTGTCCGGCGCGTTTGACCGGCATCTCCCCGTTTTCGGTCATGATATCGCGGAACGCCGAGATCCGGTCCCAGACCTCGTCGATCCCGATATTCTTCAGGGCCGAACAGCGCAGAACCGGCGGCTTCCAGCTGGCGCTGGCGGGCCGGAGAAAGCCCAGGGCGGCGTGATATTCGGCGGCGGCCCGGCGCGCGGCGGCCTCCATATCCCCGTCGGCCTTGTTCACGACGATCATATCGGCGAGCTCGACGATGCCCTTTTTGATGCCCTGCAGCTCGTCCCCGCCGCCGGGCAACAGCAGAAGCATGAAGAGATCGACCATATCGGCTACGGCGGTTTCCGACTGCCCCACGCCGACGGTCTCCACCAGCACCACATCGAAACCGGCGGCCTCGCAGACCAGCATGGCTTCACGCGTCCGCCGCGCCACGCCGCCCAGAGTCCCGCCGGTGGGCGATGGCCGGATGAAAGCCGCCGGATTGCGCGAGAGGAATTCCATGCGGGTCTTGTCGCCCAGGATCGATCCGCCCGTACGCTGGGATGAAGGATCGACCGCAAGAACCGCCACCCGGTGTCCGCGTTCAATCAGATGCAGGCCGAAGGCCTCGATGAAGGTGGACTTGCCGACCCCCGGTACGCCGGATATCCCGATGCGGATCGAATTTCCACTGCGCGGCAGCAGCTCCGCCAGCAGGGCTTCGGCTTCCTGCCGGTGATCCCCGCGGGTGGATTCGATCAGGGTGATCGCCCGCGCCAGCGCGCGGCGGTTGCCGGCGAGCACTTTTTCACTCAAGTTCGCCAGGTCCTGCTTCAAAGAAGACTTCAAGAAGCCCGCCCTTCGGAGCCGGTACCTGCCGCATCGGCATCCAGGGGCTTCACCGTCATATCGCCTGCATCCCTGCCGGGCCCCTCATTGTCCAAATCGGAGGCGCCGGGACCAAGGGGCTGTCCGTAACTGAATTCAATCAAATTACCGTCCGGGTCCTTCACTGCGCAATAATAACCGACAGGCCAGGGTTCCTGACGCGGCGGCCAGACAAGATAACCCTCGCGGCCGGCCACCCCGGCGACCCGGTCGACCGCGGCCCGGCTGTCGAGGGCGAAGCCGAAATGGCTGATATCCTTGTCCGCCTGATCGCGGCCCGGGCCTCCGGGAACAAGGACGAAAACAAAGTCGTTCTCGCGGCCCGCTTCAGCCATCCAGACAACCCGTTTTCCGCCGTCCTCGCGTTCATGAACAATTGTCATGCCGCAGATATCCCGATAAAAGTCGATGGAAGCCTGCAGGTCGCGCAGATGCAGCGCAATGTGGGTCAGGCGGGGTGTCATGACGTCCTCCGTCGGGGTTTCTGTCCGAGGTTTGGCTTCAGGGTACATCCACACGCAGCGGCATTGAAGTCCCAAGAGGCGACGCCAGGTCGGTTTCGCGGCGCTGGAGCGCGCTTTCCTGCTGGCGGCGCCACATGGTCGCGTAGTGACCTTCACGGTCCAGCAGCTCTTCATGCTGCCCGCGCTCGACGATCTGACCGGCATCGAGAACCAGGATCTCGTCGGCATCGACAACCGTCGAAAGACGGTGGGCGATCACCAGGGTGGTCCGGTCCTGCGAGACTTCGGTCAGGCTCTGCTGGATCTCCCGCTCGGTCTTGGTGTCGAGCGCCGAGGTGGCTTCGTCGAACAACAGGATTGACGGAGCCTTGAGAATGGTGCGCGCGATGGCAACCCGCTGCTTCTCGCCGCCTGAAAGCTTCAGGCCGCGCTCGCCAACGATAGAGTCGTATCCGTCCGGCAGCCCCCTGACGAACTCATGGATCCGGGCCAGTCTGGCGGCATCCTCGACTTCTTCGCGCGTGGCATCGGGACGGCCATAGGCGATGTTGTAATAGACCGTGTCGTTGAACAGCACCGTATCCTGCGGCACGATCCCGATGGCGGCGCGCAGCGAATCCTGGGTCACGTCGCGCAGATCCTGCCCGTCGATCAGGATCTGTCCGTCCGTCACATCGTAGAAACGGAACAGCAGGCGGCTGATGGTGGATTTGCCCGCGCCGCTGGGGCCGACGATTGCGACGGTCTTTCCCGCCGGCACGGTAAAGTCGACGCCGCGCAGGATCGGCCGGCGCGGGTCGTAACCGAAGCCGACATTGCGGAAGACGACTTCTCCCCCCTGCGCCGCCAGGATTTTTGCGCCGGGACGATCAACAATCTCCGCCCCGGTCCGCAGCAGGTCGAACATGACCTCCATGTCGATCAGGGCCTGTTTGATTTCCCGGTACACGGTGCCGAGCATATTCAGCGGCATGGCGAGCTGGATGAGATAGGCATTGACCATGACGAAGTCGCCGAGGGTCATGGTCCCCGCCACCACGCCCATGGCGGCCATGATCATGATCGCGACGACACCGGTCGAGATCACCACCGCCTGCCCGGCATTCAGGGCGGACAGGCTGACGCGACTGTCGACGGCCGCGCGCTCGTAGCTCTGCAGCGCGCCATCGAAGCGTCGGGACTCATGGGCTTCGTTGCCGAAGTACTTCACGGTTTCAAAGTTCAGCAGGCTGTCCACCGACTTGGTGGTCGCGTCATTGTCGGCATCGTTCATGCGCCGCCGCAGTTTTATCCGCCACTCGGTCAGAACAAAGGTCACAAAGACATAGAGCACGATGGTCACGAGCGTGACCGCGGCGAAGCGCCAGTCGAACAGATACCAGAGTATGCCGCTGACGAAGAGAATCTCGAGAATCGTCGGCAAGATGTTGAAGAGGACGAAGAACAGCAGGAACTCGATGCCCTTGGTTCCACGATCGATCGCGCGGGTCAGGCCGCCGGTCTGACGTTCAAGATGGAAACGCAGGGACAGACGGTGAATATGCTCGAAGGTCTGCAGCGCGACCTGACGAATGGCATGTTGCGCGACCTTGGAGAAAACCGCGTCCCTCATCTGCCCGAAGGCCACGCCGAGGATACGCGCCAGTCCATAGGCCAGGAGCAGCCCGAGCGGCAGAGCGACAAGATGGCCGGTCGTGACCGCGCCCGCGGCCGGGGCGAGAATGTCGACGGCCGAACGCAGGATCAGCGGAACATAGACGGTCGTGGCCTTGGCCGCGACCATCAGCAGAAGGGCAATTCCCACACGAATCCGAAGATCCCGATGACCGGACGGCCAGAGATAAGGCAGCAGGCGCCGCAAAGTGGCGAGTTGACTGCGGATCGATCCGGCACCATCGCCGGCATCGCCCGAAAGAGTCTTGGATGAAAGGCTGCGCATACCGCGAGAAGATCCTCTTTCCGGTCTTCCCGATCATCGCCGATCGGGGCCAAAACGCGTTGGAATCCGATTGCTTCACTCAAGAAGTATCGCACTCCGGGTCCTTGACTGGAACCGCCTCTGCGGCGTTCCAGCGGCAGGCCCGCCGGTGCGGACCAGAGCCTTACCGCCAGGGTTTCATGACTTACGGCCCAGAGTCCGTGCCAGCAACAGATATAGTTTGCCGACGTCCGAAGTCATGAAGGCTGCCGAAAGGATGTGCTCGGGATCGCAGTCGGCAGACTGCTTGATCAGCGAATCGAACTGATTCAGATAGCGGGTGACCTGATCGCGGAAGCGTTCGTCGCTGTCGTAGCGTGCCTTGACTTCCGGTGAGACGAAACGGTCCGGTTTGCGCAGCAGCCGGCGGGCAAAGATCGATTTGTCACCGGAGCGGTAGCGTTTCCAGTACTCGGCCGGCAGATCTTCTTCGATAATCTTGTCCAGATCGATGGCGGTCGAATTCAGATCCTCCATCATCACGGTTGCGGTCCGCAGGAATACGTCCCGGCTCGCCTCGAGCGCCTTTTCCTTCAGAGTGCGCGCCTGCATGGCCGCCTCGTCCGCCGCCGCCAGCAGGTCCTTGCCCTGATCCTTGAAGATCTGGCCCGCATCGCGCGCCTGCTGAAAGGCGAGTTCGACGGTCGATCCGAAGTCGTTGGCCTGGGCTTCGAGATTGCCCCCCAGATCTTCCGCGCGGGAAATCGCCCGGTCGGCGGCAGTCCGCACCTTCACGGCGATGGCGTCGATGGTCTCGGCCATCCCGGTCAGGCTGTTCAGATTCGTCTCTGCAACCCGCTTCACTTCTTCTGTCTGCGTGCGGAGCTGTTCGCGGATATCGCCCGAAGTGGTCCTCGCCGAAGCCGAGGCCGCCGTAATCGCTTCGGCCTGTTGCGACAGCGTATCCTTGACGTCCTGCAGCAGCGTCTTGAAATCCCCGCTGAGTTCCCCGAAAGCGGTGACTTCCTCGCGGACCGCCGCCCGCAGATCACCGGCGGAAGTGGTGGCATTTTCAGCGGCGAGAGTCAGCACACGGCCCTGACTGCGGAAGATCTCGACCACCTTGGCGCTCTGCGCCACCGCGTTATGGGCGGCGTCGTCAAAGTTCTCGGTGCCGCGCCGCAGGGTTTCCGCAATGCGGTCAACCCGTTCGCTCACCCGTTCGGCATGCATGCCCAGGCTTTCGGAATGGCTGCCCAGCAGCCTGGAAATCTCACCGGCCTGTTCGACGGCCCGTGCGCCGGCAGTTTCGATCGCCATGACCATCGGCTCGATCTCGCTGCGGACTTCCCGAAAGGACTCGCGGGCGATCATGGCACCCTCGGCAAGGCGGTCGACCTGCTGGGCACCGGCCTGTGCGATCTCGCTGGCCGCCCCGGCGGCGGCATCGCGCAGACGATCGATCACCTGATCGGTCTCGGCGTGAAGAATGCCGCCCTGCTCGCGCAGAATTTCGGTGATCAGCTTGACCCGGGTCGCGGCCAGCTCGAAGGAATTGCGCACATCCCGCGCATCGACCTTCAGGCTGTCGCCCACTTTCCGGGAGGTTTCCGTGAGGTCGGTCGTCAGGGCACCGAAGTGATCGCGTTCCTCGGCCAGCGCGCCGCGGATCGAGATCACTCTGGTTTCCGTATCGCCGATCACCTGCCCCAGCTGTTCGACCTGCTGGCGGATCATCTCGTTAAAGTGCCCCGCCTGGCTGAAGACCGTCTCGCCAGCATCGACCAGAGCCTTGAGATCGCGGTCCAGATCCTCGTGCAGGGCGTCGCCGCTGGCCTGAACGCCTGCCTGCGCGGCGGCCAGTTCCTCGCTGCGCCGCGCCAGATGCGCGGCGACCTCTTCCGTCGCAGCGACGGTCCGATCCGCGACACTCTGCAGATCGGCCACCGGCTGTTTCAGGGCGTCCGTGACCCCGTGAACCATTGAATCGATCCGGCCCGCCGCCTCGTCCAGTGCCTTCAACTGGCCGTCGACGGATTCGCGCGACGCCTTCATCAGCCCGTTCATGCGGTTCGAGGCCGCCTCGACCTGCTCGGTCTGCGCGGACAGGGCTTCTCTCAGATTCTGGGCCTGGGATGCCGCCCGTACGGACGCACCGGCAAGCTCGGAGGTCTGTGCCTTGAAGGCATGGCGCATCGCATCCATGCGCTCGAAGATCTCGTCCGAGGCTTCACCAAGGGCATCGGCCTGCGCCTTCAGGGTTTCGCCGATCTGCTGCACCCGGGTCTTTGCCGCATCATCGGGATAGGTCATGGCTTCGAAGTGGCGCAGAAGTTTCTGCACCTCCTCGGTGACGAGCTGGCCGCGCAGAAAATAGACCAGCGCCAGCCACAGCAGGGTCGGCGGCAGGCAAACGCCCGCGACCCCCATTGCCAGTTCATGCGGCAACAGGCGCAGCACGCCGCTCCAGCCGACGTAGATTTCGACGTAGTAGGCACAGGCACCAAGCCAGCCTGCCGTTAACAGCAGCCCGACGATCCCGGCGATAACCGAGCTCTGCCTCACAAGCCCCCCTGTACTGTTTATGCCGCAGCGCGACGTTTTCTTACGATACCCAAAATTTCATGCGCGGCGTGTGGAATATTCGTTCCCGGTCCGTAAATCGCCGACACGCCGGCGGCCATCAGGAAATCGTAGTCCTGAGGCGGAATGACTCCGCCGCACACCACGATGATATCCTCGGCGGACTGCGCCTTCAAAGCCTCGATCAACTGCGGCACCAGGGTCTTGTGCCCGGCGGCCTGACTGGAAACGCCGA
>Ga0214472_10000508_pt1 | contig 47719 bp, 42 predicted proteins | sample RVTome_6_FD_207662 | JGI IMG/M metagenome (GOLD analysis project Ga0214472, IMG submission 207662) | Soil microbial communities from uranium-contaminated site in the Upper Colorado River Basin, Wyoming, United States - RVT140D175 | ecosystem: Environmental > Terrestrial > Soil > Contaminated >...
CGAAGGCGATGCCGATCGCAATCGCGAAGGCGGCCACGATGCCGGTGAAGAGGGTCACGATCAGCTCGCTCGCGACCCCCACCTGATTCACGGCGATCACGACCGCGAAGACCACGACCGCCGCCTCGACGATGCGGCCAAGGATCCGCGCGTTGGAGAACCCGGCCTGGCCGGCCCCGACCTCGACGAGGCTGCGCAGGAAGCGAGCGATGACCGGCGCCATGAGGAGAATGATCGCGGCGACGATGAGGTTTGGGAGCCAGAGCACGATCTGGTTGATCAGGACGCTTACCTCGGCGAGGCCGAGGACCGTGGCAGCGAGCACGAGCGTCGCCAGCCGGACCAGCCACAAGACGATCTGTCCCGACGCCTGACTCGGGATGACCTGGTCACCGCCGTGCTCCGCGAACATCCGATCTGCCCCTGTCCGCCGGACCGCGGCAGCCGTCGCCCGGCCGGCGATGCTCGCGAGGATCCAGCCGATGATCAATACCAGGAGCGCGCCGACGAAGGCCGGAATGGCCAGGCCGATGCGATCGAGTGCGGAGCGGAATGCAGTCTCGAACTGATCCACGGGTGAACTCCCTCCCGCTACGGCTGGTGGGCGTTTGCGCGGCTCGACCCCCCGAGTACTCCGGCGTTCGCTCCACGAGATGCCAGCGCTATCGGCTTCTGAGCGTAGTCCTCGTGGCAGATGATAGCCACCTGGCAAGCGTCGGTCCAGCCGGTCGGCTCGAGACCTCGACTCGGGTCCCGCTGGCGCCCGAGCGAAGCGCGATCTCCATCCGTGTCGCCCGACGCTTCGCGCGACCGGCGCCCGAGGACGACAGCGTATCGCTGAGCCGATTTGGTGGGCTCACTACACGGGAGGCCACAGCGCTTACGCTCGGCGTGCGCTCGATTGCAACGTCTGCCTAAGCCTTCGGCCATTCACCTCCTCAACCGGCGGCGCGTCTGATATCTTTGATCAAGTTCAGCCCGTTCGAGCGCAGCTGCGAGTCAGTTCCGGCTGGCCGACGCGCCACAGGAGAGGGTCAGATGCCTACGTACCTCAAGATCCCTCCGCACCAGCCCGGCGAGGACGCGAACGCCGTTGCAGCGACGGTCGCAGAGATCCTTGGTCGCGTCAGGGCTGAAGGCATCGACGCTGTTCGTCACTACTCGGAGAAACTCGATCGGTGGAGCCCGCGCGAATTTCGCGTCACCGAGGACGCGAAACGCAAGGCGACCGATTCCGTCGATCGCGAGCTCAAGCGCCACATCGACTTCGCCGCCGACCAGATTCTTGGATTCGCCGAGGCGCAGCGAGCCACGATGACCGATCTCGAAGTCGAAACGCTCCCGGGCGTCCGACTTGGCCATCGGCACATACCGGTGGCCTCGGTCGGATCCTATTCGCCCGGCGGGCTCTATCCGCTAATCGCGTCATCGCTGATGACGATCATCACGCCAAGGGCGGCCGGCGTCGATCGAGTCGTCGCCGTGGCCCCGCCGCGTGACGCAGCGGGCATCCACCCGCCGCAGCTCTACGCCATGACGAGGGCGGGAGCCGACGAGATCTTCTGCATCGGCGGGGTCCAGGCGCTCGCCGCCCTGGCATTCGGCATCGAGGGGAGCGAGCCGGTCGACATGGTCGTCGGCGCCGGGAATGCGTACGTCGCCGAGGCAAAGCGCCAACTCTTTGGCGAAGTCGGGATCGACCTCCTGGCGGGCCCGACCGAGATCGCCGTGATTGCGGACGAGCACGCCGACGCGCGCCTTGTGGCCGCTGACCTCCTTGGCCAGGCCGAGCACGGACCCACGTCACCGGCGATCCTGATCACGACAAGCAAGGATTTCGGAGAATCGGTCATCCGCGAGGTGGAGCGATGGCTCTCCGGAGACTGGCCAACCGTCGCGATTGCGGGCAAGGCCTGGCGCGACTACGGAACCGTCGTCGTGTGCGAATCGGATCACGAGGCCGTCCAGGTCAGCGACGATTTCGCCGCGGAGCACCTGGAAGTCCAGACTCGCGACCCAGGGTGGTACCAGGAGCGCTTGCGGAACTATGGGTCGCTCTTCCTTGGCCCGCACTCCACGGTCGCGTTCTCGGACAAGTCGATCGGCACGAATCACGTCCTGCCGACGCGGCGAGCCGCCCGGTACACCGGTGGGCTATGGGTAGGGAAGTTCCTCAAGACGCTCACCTACCAGTCAGTCACGAGTGCGGGCTCCGAGGTCGTTGCCCCGTCAACCGCGGCGATCGCCGACGCGGAGTTGATGTTTGGACATGCCCTGACGGCGCGGCTTCGTCTTCGGCTGCCGGACTAGTCTGGCGAAGCGGATGACTCCGGCGATGGGATCGAACAGTCGACCATGCCCAGCCCGAACACCCCGGTGACAGCCACGGCCATCCATGCCGGTCATGGGGTGCCGCTCGTCGAGGCGACGACCCTATTCGAAGCGGCCGACGAGCTGGAGCTGGTCGTGCCGGCCTCGTGCCGGCGCTCCGGTCGCTGTCACGAGTGCGTCATCGAGGTCAAGGCCGGCGGCGAGGCCCTCGCTCCGCCGACCGCAGCGGAGTCATTCCTGCGACCGAACTACCGGCTTGCCTGTCAGGCAGTCGTGGCCCGCACCGACATCGAGGTCGAGTTCGCGGTACTCCGCCGACGGCTGCGCATCTTCATGCCACCGGCCGGTCCGCCGCCGGACATCGACCCGACCGCATGCGCGATCGACGGGCGGGTGCGCCTGCTCGACGAAGACGGGACCCCTGCCGATGACCTGGGGCCGGTGACGGGACGGCTGCTCGGCCTGGCGCTCGACGTCGGCACCACGACGCTGGTCCTGGAACTCGTGGACCTGGCCTCCGGGGAAGCCCTCGCCGCGGCCGCGCTCGAGAACCCTCAGCGCTTCGGCGGCAGCGACGTCATGGCCCGCATCACCTATGACGGCGAGCATCCGGGTGAACTCCGCAGGGCGCTCCGTCGCGCGCTCAACCACGAGCTGATGCGCCTCTACGCAGCCTGGGGCGTCGACCGCCACCAGGTCGTGGAGGTCGTCCTCGTCGGCAACGCGACGATGCGCGACCTCGCCTTCGGGTTGGATGTCGCTCCCATCGGGCGCTCCCCATACCGCTCGCTCACCGAGACGGCGTGGCGGTGGGGCGAGGCGGCCACGACAGCCGTCGAGCGGCGCGCCCACGAACTGGGCATCCTGGTCCACCCCCGTGCTCGGGTCTGGGGCCCGCCGCTCATCGCCTGCCACGTCGGCGCCGACGCGGCGGCAGACCTTGTCGCGACGGACGGCGACGGCGCGCCCGTGCCGCGCATGCTCCTGGACATGGGCACCAACACCGAGCTCATCGTGACCGACGGGGAGCGGACCCTGGCGTGCTCTTGCCCGGCCGGACCGGCATTCGAGGGCGGCCTCGTCCGATACGGCATGCCCGGATCCGACGGCGCCATCGAGTCCCTCCGCTACACCGGTGACGCCTTCACGGTGCGGACGATCGGCGACATCGAGCCGCAGGGGCTGTGTGGTTCCGGCCTGGTCGACCTGCTCGCGGAACTGCGCCGGGCGGACCTGATGGACGCCAACGGCGTCCTTGCGGGGGGAGCGTCGGAGGTCTCGATCGTCCCGGATCGCGGCATCACATTCTCCCGGGCTGATGCCAGCCATCTCGCCCAGGCCAAGGCCGCGAACGTCGTCGGCATCCGGGTCCTGTTGCGGACGCTGGGGCTGGGGGCCACCGATCTGGCCCGGCTCGACCTCGCCGGCGGATTCGCCTCGTCGCTCGATGTCGATCATGCCATTGCCATCGGCTTCCTCCCCCCGGTGGCCAGGGAGCGCGTCGTCTGCCATGGCAACGCGTCCGTCCGGGGCGCCAAGGCACTCCTCGTCTCGCGACGCGCGCGCGCCCGTGTCGCCGAGCGGATCGCGAGGATCGAACATGTCGAGCTTGAAGCGGAGCCCGACTTCTTCGAGCTGTTCGTGGACGGCTGCCGCTTCGAACCGATGCCGGCGACGGGGAGCCCGGCATGAGCATCACCAAGGCGAGCCTCCGCGAGCGACTGACGACCACCGACGAGTTCGTCACCGTGAGCGAGCTGGTTCCGTGGCGCGGCGCCACAGCCGACCGGGCCGGGCGGGCGAGCCTTGCCGCCGCGCATGCCCTCGTCGGCGACCCCCGCATCGCGGCGCTGTCGATCACCGACAACGCCGGTGGCCATGCGATGGTGAGCCCGACGGTCGTCGCCGATGAGTTCCTGGCCCGCGGGCAGGACGTCATCGTCCACGTCTCCTGCCGGGACCGGAGCCGCAACGGGCTGACCTCGCTGGCGTGGGATCTGGAGCGGCGCGGCGTCCGAAACGTCCTGGCCATCTCCGGCGACCTGCCCGTGGAGGGGTACGAGGGCCTATCGCGGCCCGTCTTCGACCTCGATTCCGTGAGCCTCCTCGCTCTCTACCGCGACCTCGTGAGACAGGGCGCTGGCGATGCGGCGGCTGACGACCGCACCCCGGGCCCGGGCTTCTACCTCGGCTGCGCGGTGTCGCCATTCAAGCGCCTTGAGGCGGAGGTCGTCCCGCAGTATCTGAAGCTCGCCCTCAAGGTTCGCGCAGGCGCCGACTTCGTCATCCCCCAGGTCGGCTACGACTCGCGGGCCTGGGACGAGCTGGTGCGCTGGATGCGCCGGTCGGAGCTGCAAGAACCGGTCCTCGCCAATGTCTTCGTGCTCTCACGGACCGTCGCCCGCATCTTCAACGCGAACCGCATTCCGGGCTGCGTGGTCTCCGACGAGCTGCTGGCGATCGCGGAGCGCGAAGGCGCCGCACCAGACAAGGGCCGGGCCTTCTTCCTGGAGCTGGCAGCCAGGCAGGTGGCGATCGCGCGGGGCCTGGGCTTCCGCGGCGTGTATCTGGCCGGGACCCTGTCGGCCGCGGACGTCACCGGCATCCTGGACGCGGCCGCCTCATTCGCGCCCGACGACTGGCGCGCGTTCGCACGGGAGGTAGCGTTCGGGCCGAAGCAGAGCTTCCGGATGTTCGCCCAGGACCCGGCGACAGGCCTGGCGACCGACGAGCTCGAGCCTGCCTATGCCCAGTCGCTCACGCCGTCGGCGCGCAGCCGGGCCCGGCGCCGCCTCTCGCCGTGGTACAAGGCGAACCGCCTCGCACACCAGGCCGTCTTCGCCCCCGACGCGCGCGCCTTCCGGACGGCGGGCCGTGCCTACGGAACGCTGGAGCGGTTCCGCCTGGGACGCCCTCTTCACGTCCTGGAGCAGGCGGTCAAGGTCCCGCTCTACGACTGCCGGGATTGCGGCGACTGCTCGTTGCCCGAAGTCGCGTACCTCTGCCCGGAGTCCCAGTGCCCGAAGGGCGAGCGGAACGGTCCTTGCGGCGGCTCGAATGACGGCACCTGCGAGCTGGCGCCGCGCCGGTGCATCTGGGTCCGTGCCTACGAGCGTCTCAAGCCGTATGGAGAGGAGTTGACCGTGCTGGAACGGCCGGTCGCCATCGCCGACAACCACCTCCGCCGCACCAGCGCCTGGGCGAACACGTTCCTCGGGCGCGACCACATCGCGAAGGGATGACCATGAACGGCGCACCCGGCACTCCCTTCATCGTCATCGCGGAGAACATCCACGCCACGCGCGTGGTTCTTCGTGGCGGGCAGCGCGTCGTCGCGCTCCCGGACGGCCGGCCGGCCCTGCCGTTCATCGACGACGCCCGCGCCGACCGGCTCCTGGACGTCCCGGATGCCGCGCTCGACGGCCCCGCAGGACCGCAGCAGCGCGTGAAGCACGTCAAGGCCGCCGTGCTCGCCGGCCTCGGTCCCGATCCGGCCGCTGCCGAGCTCGGGCGTGGCTACGTCCGCGCGCTGGCGCGGCGGCAGGCCCTGGCGGGCGCTCACTACCTGGACCTCAACGTGGACGAGGTCACGACGGACCAGGAAGGGCGCGTGGCGGCGATGCGCTGGGTCGTCGAGGCGGTGGAGGACGCGACCGACGTCCGGCTCGCGATCGACTCGTCGTCCTCGGCGGTGCTCCTGGCGGGCCTCGCTGCCTGTGCCCGCCGTGCCGGCCCCCCGCTCCTCAACTCCGCGGCCCTCGATCGGCTCGATGTGCTCGACCTCGCGGCAGCGGACGGAGTCCCGCTGGTGCTCTCGGCCAGTGGTGCTGGCCGGATGCCGGCGAGTACCGGGGAGCGTGTCACGAACGCCAGCACGCTCATCGAGGCGGCGACGATGCGCGGCATCGGACTCGACGACCTGTTCGTCGACGCGCTCGTGCTGCCGGTCGCGGTGGACCCCGAGGTTGGCCTCCACTTCCTCGACGCCGTGAGTGCGCTCAGGGGCGCCTTCGGGCCGGCGCTCCATCTCACCGGCGGGCTCTCCAACGTGAGCTTCGGCCTGCCCCTGCGGAAGCTCATCAACGACGTCTTCATCGACCTCGCGGCGGGTGCCGGGGCGGACAGCGGCATCATCGACCCCGTCGCCAACGATCCCCGCCGCGTCTTCGGGCAGGATCGCGCCGCGGTCGCCTATCGACTCGTGGCTGACCTCCTGACCGGTGTCGACGAATACGGCGGCGAGTTCCTGCGCGCCTTCCGCGCCGGTGAGCTGGGCTGAGGCGGCCCCAGGCGGCTTCGCGACCGACGTCGGTGGGGCGGCCGTCAGGCCCCGGGCGCCGGCTCTGCGCGGATCACATCCTCCGCGTAGGACATGGCGAGATGCTCACCCGGCTGGAGCACGAGGTAGTCGGCCGCGTCCCAGGCGCCGTCGAGCAATCGCTTGACGAGGAGGAGCTCGCCCGCCATCCGATCGAAGCGCCAGCCGCGTCGTTCGGCGTCGTCGCGGGCGTGCGCTTCGGCCTCCGCCGCGCCCAGCGGTGCAGCCACGCCCATGTCAACGAAGGCCGCACGGTCGTAGTGGGAGCGCCACGCTCCCAGGACTTCCATCAGGTACGCCGCGTTGTCCTCGCCGTACTTCGCCACGTATTCCTCGTGGGTCGCCCTGGCCGCCTCGTCGGAGACGGCACCCACACCGCCGAACGGACTCCCCTCGTCGGTCCGTTCGAGATAGTCCTGGACATACCAGTAGGTCCCAGGGTTCGCGACGAACTCCTCCTGATAGCGCGCCCGGTCGCCCAGGAAGAGGGTGATGCAATCGTGGGCACGCGGGATGACGAGCGGGATCGATCCCGCCCGCAGGCCGGCCGTCGCGCCGCCGCAGAGCCCGTAGGCGAGGGTGACCGCGTCGTATGGCGCGCCGGTCGCGTCGATCTCGTCCTGGAGGATGGTCCGCAGGTTGGGCGGGTCGTCGTGCAGGCCGCGCCGGTTCAATCGGACGTCCACGACATGTGGCGATCGAGCCGCGCACAGGTACACGGGCCGGGCAAGGACCTCGCAAGTCAGGGCCGCCAGGCGCATCTAGTCGAGCCACTCTGCACGCAACAGGGGAATCGGGTCGACCCCGGAAACGCGCAGGCGGAGCGCCGGCCAGCAGATCGGGCAATCCATCGTCTCGTCGACTCCTCCGGCAACGCGCGCATCCGACCCCGCCGAAGGATACCGCCGCGTTCGCCCGCTCCGGCCCATGACATTTGACGACCCGAGGTTTCGACCGCCATCATGAAATCGAAACTGGAAACGGTACCGCTTTCTGTACGTTCGAACCCGCCGACGTCGCATTCGGTGGCTTCCCAGACCCGAGGTCGAACAACCCGATGAACGCCGGCGCCCCCCCCGACCGTCTTGGCTGGTACCGGACGATGACCCGGATCCGACGCTTCGAGGAGAAGGTCCAGGAACTGTTCCAGAGCGGACTGATCCAGGGCACGACGCACCTGTGTCAGGGTCAGGAGGCGGTGTCCGTCGGCGCGATCGCCACGATGCGGCCCGGGGACGTCCAGACCAACACCTATCGCGGTCACGGCGAAGCGCTCGCCCTGGGCATGGAGCCCGAAACCGCGTTCGCCGAGCTGATGGGTCGCTCGACGGGCGGCTCGGGCGGCGTCGGCGGTTCGATGCACCTGATCGACAACGCGAGGGGCAACATCGGCGCCAACGCGATCGTCGGCGCCGGGCTGCCGATTGCCGTCGGGGCGGCGGTCGCCTTCCAGATGCAGCACCGTTCGAATGTCGCGCTGACCTTCTTCGGCGACGGTGCCACGAACATCGGGACGTTCCACGAGTCGCTGAACATGGCCGCCATCTGGGCCGCGCCGGTCGTGTTCATCATCGCCAACAACCTGTACGGCGAGTACAGTCCCCTGCGGGCGACAACTCCGATCGACGACCTCGCTCGCCGCGCCGCTCCGTACGGGATGCCCGGAATCATCGTCGATGGCCAGGACGCCGACGCGGTCTTCGCGGCGACGAGCGAGGCGGTCGATCGGGCTCGCCGCGGCGAGGGTCCGAGCCTCCTCGAGATGAAGACCTACCGCTATCGCGGCCACAGCCGGAGCGACCCCGCCAAGTACCGACCGGATGGCGAGCTCGACACCTGGAAGGCGCGAGATCCGATCGAGCTGCTCGGCGCAACCCTCGTCGCCGAAGGGAGCGTCGGCCCCGGCGACCTCGTGGAGATCCAGAACTCGACCCTGGCCGAGATCGATGCTGCCGCCGACCGGGCCGCGACCGCGCCGTACCCGACCCTGGAGGAGGCCGGTCGGTATGTCTACGCTGACTGACGGTATCAAGGCAGCGCCCATGAGCGAGGCCTCGATCGAGCTGACCTATCGCCAGGCGATCACCGCCGCGATGGATGACGCGATGGCGGCCGACGATGCGGTCCTGCTGATGGGCGAGGACGTCGGCGCCGACGGCGGGATCTTCAAGACGAACTCCGGCCTCATCGAGAAGTACGGTCCCGAGCGCGTGCGCAATACGCCGATCTGCGAGAACGCGTTCGTCGGGGTCGCGCTCGGGATGAGCCTCGTCGGCATGCGCCCGATCGTCGAGATCATGTTCGCCGACTTCCTGCCGACGGCCGGGGACGCCGTGGTCAACCAGCTTCCCAAGTACCGTTTCATGAGCGGCGGGCAGATGTCACTTCCGGTCACGATCCGCGCGATCGGTGGCGGGACCGGCCGGTTCGGCACGCAGCACTCAGCGACCGGCGAGAGCTGGTTCATGAGCCTGCCGGGTCTGCGCGTGGTCACGGCCAGCTCTCCAGGCTCGGCCTACAGCCTGCTGCGCGCCGCCATATCTCACCCGAATCCCGTCCTCTTCTACGAGCACAAGGGCCTGTATGCCCGCACGGGCCCCGTGAGCCGCGGTGAGGTCGCCGAGATCGGCAAGGCCGCGGTCCTGCGAACCGGGAGCGACGTGACGATCATCGCGACCCTGCTGATGGTCGGGCGCGCCCTCCAGGCTGCCGACGAACTTGCGGCGCTCGGGATCGAGGCGGACGTCATCGACCTGCGCTGGATCCGCCCGCTGGACCTGCCGACGATCCGCGCCTCGGTCCAGAAGACGGGTCGGATCGTGGTCGTCGAGGAGCAGGTCCATGCCGGCGGGTGGGGCGCCACGGTGATCTCCGAGATGGCGATCGGGGGCATCGCCTGGGCCAGCGCGCCGCGGCGCGTCAGCCTGCCCGACGACCTGCCGATGCCGTACTCGCCGCCGCTCGAGGACGAGATCCTGCCGTCGGTCCCGGACATCGTTGCGTCGGTCAGGGCGAGCGTGGGGCGGTGACCGCGACGTCGCGCGTGGCGGCACAGGAGGTCCCGGACTTCGATCGCCGCTCGCTGATCATCGATCGCATCGAGACAATCCTGCTGCGGGCTCCCCTTGGGCGCCGGTTCTCCGGCAGTGCCTACAGCATGGACAATCGGTGCACGATCGTGACTCGCCTGCATACGGCCGATGGGCTGGTGTCGGAGGTCTACACCGGGGACACGGACGTCGAGCAGCCGATCATCGCGGCGATCATCCACGACGAGCTGGCGCCGCGCCTCCTGGGCCGGAGCGCGACCGACCCGGAGGGCGCGTGGCGGGCCATGGAGCCGTCGACCAACGACATCCTGCGCGACCGGGGCCTCGCCCTGCAGGCAATCGCCTGCCTGGATGTGGCCGTCTGGGACGTCTTCGGGCGGGCCCTCGGGCTGCCGCTCCATCGAGTGTGGGGGAGCGTCACGGACACCGTCCCGATCAGCGTGATCGGCGGCTACTACCACCTGTCCCTGGACGAGGTCGCCGACGTGATCCGCGGCTACAGGGAGGCAGGTTTTGCCGGGGTGAAGTTCAAGGTGGGCGGCAGGACCCCCGCGGAGGATGCCGCCCGCGTCCGCGTCGCCCGGGAGGCCGCCGGGCCCGACTTCGCCCTGATGGTGGATGCCAACCAGGGCTACGATCGTGCGCAGGCCGTCGCCTTCGCCGATCACGCCCGCGACCTCGACATCCGCTGGTTCGAGGAGCCCTGTCGCTGGACGAACGACGTCCGCTGGATGCGCGACGTCCGGTACCAGACGGGCATCCCGATCTGTGCCGGCCAGAGCGAGACGACCCTTGCCGGGGTCCGCGACCTCATCACGTCCGGGGCGATCGACGTCTCCAACTTCGACGCTTCGTGGGCGGGCGGACCGACCATCTGGCGCAAGGCGGCCGGCATCGCCGCGGCGTTCGGGGTCCAGCTTGGGCACCACGAGGAACCGCAGGTCTCCTCGCACCTCTTGGCCAGCGTGCCCGACCACACCTTCGTCGAATGCTTCGACGAGGAGCGAGACCCGTTCTTCTGGCGCCTGTCCGACATGTCGACCCGGATCTCGGGTGGCCGATACTCGCTGCCGGATCGACCGGGCTTTGGCATCGCGCTCGACTGGGACTACGTCCGGGCCCACACGGTCGCAACGCGCTCGACGGGACGGTGACCGGGGCGACGACCGGACACGGGCGCGTGCGGGATGACTACCGCAGCTCCTCGAGGAGTGCCAGCGAGCCCTCGATGAGGACGTCGGCAGCTCCCTCGTCGAAGGCCGAACCCCACTCCACCTCGTAGCCGCCGACCGGGAACGCGTCCCTGGTCGGAACGTAGCCGCGCCAGCCATTCGTGTAGCCGCACATGAGCGTGAACGGGAATGGCGAGCGTTCGCGCACGGTCGCGCCGATGCTGGCGAACGGCTCGCCGGGAAACCCGACCGTCGCGAACGGGCCGATCCGGACCCCGTGGAGCTCGAGGTCGACACTGTCGCGACCGCCGAACCACTCCGCCCACGAGCACCGCATCTCGGCGCGCTTCAGGCGGAACATGCCGTCGGCGATGACGGCATCCGGCGCGGACGCCGCCCGGAGCTGCGCAAGCTCATCGCGAACCGAGTCACGAGCCGTCGCGAGCGACTCCATGTCGCCGACCGGGCGGAGCGGCATTGTCACCGTGCGGGTGGCAACCCGCAGGCCGCCGGGGCCCGGCGATCCGGCTTCGGCTCGCTGGAGCCCGAGAGGCGCACCCGACTCGACCACGTGATCGAAGACCCAGCGTCGTCCCTCAGGGTCGATCCGAAGGTACGTGGCAGCGGCCTCGGCCCCGAGCTGCGTTCCGAGGCGGCGGTGGACCCGCACATCGCCGGTCAGCGCCTCGACCGGCATCTGGTCGCCGGCACAGCCCTGGAGGAAGAGACAGGTGGCGCCCGTGAGGTGCTCGACGACGCTGCGGACGACCCCCGGGTAGTCGGGGCTGAGCAGACGATTCTGGAAGGCCAGCGTGATCGGGTGACAGGCATACCCGACGATCGCCGCGATGGGGGACCCGTCGAGGGCGTCGATCCTGGCAACCGTGATCGTCCGATCGGTGAACCCGGTCACGTTCTGGCTGCAGACGGTCCGGCCTTCCGGCAGCGGCAGGCGACGGTTCACGGCGATCCCCGAACTGCCGAACCCCGCGCCGACCCGAGCCGGGCGCAGGGTGTGGCGCGCCTGTCGCGCGGCACCGACCGTCTGGCTGAAGAGCGTCTCCCAGTACGGGGCAACCAGCTCCATGCCCTCGAGCAGGTTCAGCCGGTGGAGCACGGGTCCGGCATGCGTGTGCGAGTACGACACGCGGACGTCGAGCGGTCGAATCCCGATCGCATCCCCGACGCGGGCGCGAATCTGATCGGCATCCTCGGGTGCGAGCATCCCCGTGTCGTACTCGACGATGGCCAAGCTCACGTCATCGTCCAGCACGAGGAGCACCGTGACGTAGAAGTCCTGGTCCACCCCCTCGGCCCGCTCGTGGACCTGGGCACCCCAGCCCGCATGCGCGATCCCCACCGGGGGCGTGATCGTCGCTCGCCCGACGCCCGCGTGGATGGTGCCTGCCATGTCTCAATCCTCCAGTCCAAACGCCGTCAAAGGTTCTAGCGTGCGGTCCAGCCCCCGTCGATGAGCTGGGCGGCACCGGTGATCGACGCGGCATCGTCGGAACAGAGGAACGCCGCGTAGCGAGCGACCTCCTCCGGCTCGACCAGGCGGCGAACGGCCGCCGGCGCCAGCATGACGCGATCGGTGACGTCCTCGACCCTGATCCCCTCCGCAGCGGCGAGATCGGCCGCCTGACGCTCGACGAACGGCGTCCGCACGAACGCCGGGCAGATTGCATTGACGGTGACCCCGTGAGGACCGGCCTCCAGGGCGGTGGCGCGGGTCAGCCCGAGGAGGCCGTGCTTGGCCGCGACATAGGCGGACTTGTTCGGGGATGCCACCAGCGAGTGGATGGACCCGAGGTTGATGATCCGGCCCCACCGTCGCGCGTACATGTCGGGGAGGACGGCGCGCGTGAGGACGAATGGCGCGATGAGCATCACCTCGATGAGGTAGCGCCAGCGGTCCACCGGGAACGTCTCGATCGGCGCCACGTGCTGCAGACCGGCATCGTTGACGAGGATGTCCACGGGCCCGAGGTCGCGGCGCACGGCGGCGGCGGTCGACTCGCAGGCCGTCGGATCCGACACGTCGCAACGGAAGCCCACAGCCCCGGCGAGCTCGGCAGCGGTGACTTCCGCCGCCGATCCGTCGAGGTCAACCACGGCGACCTGCGCACCCCGCTCCGCGAGCTCTCGAGCGATCGCGCGACCGATGCCCGACGCGCCGCCCGTCACGAGGGCGACGCGCCCATCCAGGGTCTTCGAGGTCGTGCTCACGTCGGTCCTCACAGTCGAGCCGGGATGCCGCCGCGATCATCGCAGACGACCGCGCCCGGGCGCGCCACGGAGCCATCGACGCCATCGCTCTCGGGCCTGCGGTCGCACGCCCTCGCGCGTCGCCCGCGCCCTCCACCAGGGTGGTCCAGCCGGCAGGTGCCGGACTCGGCTACGCTGTCGACGGCGGCAACATCGGACGTTGACTCGCGCGGGCGCACGGCTGTGGACGGCGTGGTGAACGACTTGCTGATATCGACGCGATGATCCCTGATCGTTCCAGCGCGCCGTCGGGCCGGCGTCGCCCTGAGGTGCCGCCCGGAGGGAGCTCGAGCGTCCCTCTCGAGCTCCAGGTCCTGGGCGCCGGTCCCGCCTACAGCAACGAGCCCGGCTCGCTCGGCTCGGCGTACCTGGTCCGCTCGCCCGGCCACGGCCTCGTGCTCGACCTGGGTCAAGGGGCATTCCCGAATCTGGCCGCATCGTTCGACCCGGTTCGCCTTTCGGCGGTCCTGATCAGCCATCTCCATCCGGATCACTTCATCGACCTCATCCCCCTGCGCCACTACCTCCGCCGAGCCGAGCTTCAGCCGGTCGCAAACGTGCGCGTTCTCGCGCCACTCGAGCTCGTGGATCGGCTGGATGGGGCGTACGGCGAGCCTGGCTTTGCCGCCGCTGCGTTTGACGTGGAGCAGGTGCGACCGGGCGAGCTCCTGATCGGCCCGTTCATCGTCGAGGCGCAAAGCGTGATCCACAGCCGTGAGAGCTACGCGTTCAGGGTCAGCCTCGCGGGCCATGACTCGCCGGGGCTCGTCTATTCCGGCGACTGTGCGCACGTCGATGACCTCCGACCGCTGGTGCGGGCCGGCGACACGCTCCTGTCCGAGGCGACCTTCGGGCCCGGGCCTGTTCCCAGCGGGATGCCGCACCTCGATGGCCCAACGGTGGGAAGGTTCGCCGAGGACACCAGGGCCGGCCAGGTCGTGGTCACGCATCTCCGCATGGGCTGTGACCCGGGAGCGACCCTGTCCTCGGTCCGGGACTGGTACCACGGGTCAGTCAGCCTCGCGCAGCCCGGCCTCCGAACGAGCATCTGACGAAGCTCGGGTCGGATGATGCCGGCCGGCCTGGATCCCGCCCAGATCGAGCCCGCGGGACGTTCTGTCATACTTGATCAATGATAGCGACGAGGTCGCGCATGTCCTTCGCGTCGAGATGAGGAGAACGTGATGGCTGAGGTTGCGGGGCTGTCAGCGGCGATCGGTGCCGGCGACCGGTCGAGTGCCATCCGCCTCGTGAGCAGCGCGATCGAAGATGGAACCTCACCGCAGGCGATCCTCGACGACATGACCCAGGCGATGCGCGAGGTCGGCGAGCGGTTCTCGCGCAACGAGATCTTCGTGCCCGAGATGCTCATTGCCGCTCGGGCGATGAAGGAGGCGATGGCGGTTCTCGAGCCACTGCTCGTGGACGCCGGCATCCAGCCCGAGGTCACCGCGGTGCTGGGCACCGTGAAGGGGGACCTCCACGACATCGGCAAGAATCTGGTCGCGATGATGTGGAAAGGCGCCAACTTCCGGGTCATCGACCTGGGAACGAACGTGGAGCCGGAAGCGTTCGCTCGGGCGGTCGTGGAGCACGACGCACGGATCGTGGGGGCGAGCGCCCTGCTCACGACGACGATGGTCGGCATGAGCGAGGTGGTCGCCGCCGTCCGGGCCACCGGCCGGCCGGGGGTTGCGGTGATCGTCGGCGGCGCTCCGGTGACCGATGAGTTCGCCCGCTCGATCGGGGCTGATGCCTACGCGCAGGACGCTGCCACCGCCGTCACGGTGGCCCGCACGGCCATCGGCGTTACGACGTAGGCCCGCGTGCAGGTGCCCGCGGCGTGCGGATCGCCCGCGGACCGTCGGCGACCCAGGCCGATCCGCCGATCATCACGAGGTCCAGGGCCGATGAACGAACGAGACCGGATGCTCGCAACCGTGGCCCGCGAGCCGACCGATGCCCTGCCATGGGTTCCCCGGATGGACCTCTGGGCCATCGGCCAGCAGACCCGGGGGACGCTGCCCGACCGCTTCCGCGGCAAGAACATCGTCCAGATTGCCGATGAGCTCGGGATCGGGTGTCACGCCGTGCGGGCCGACTTCACCGCCGTCCCGTGGGACAAGCGGGATCCCAGGGACTTCGTGTTCCGCCCGTTCGGCATCGAGAACCATCCCGACTTCCCGTTCCGCGTCGAGCTGACCAGCCTGCCCGTCGACTTCACCTACGAGTACGGCAAGTACCGCACGGTCATCCACGCGCCGGCCGGCGACGTCGAGACGTTCATGGAGTACGACGACTCGATGGCGCGCGACGGGATCACCCAGCCCGAGGTGAAGCAACGCGTCATCGACGCGGGCGACGACCTCGAAGCGGTCGCCCAGGTCTACGAGCACTTCGAGGTCGTGCCCACGCCAGGCGGCTATTGGGACTTTCACGAGCGGATCGGCACGCGCGGCCTCGCCATCGCCCAGGGCGTCATCTCGGCATCGCCAGTCCACGCGATCCTCCACCAGCTGATGGACATGGAGACCTTCTTCTACTGGTGGGTGGACGACCCCGATTCACTTCGCCGCCTCGGGGACCGGATGACGCCCTTCTACGAGCGCGTGCTCGACGTGCTCTGTGAGTCGCAGGCCGAGTCTGTCCTGTGGGGTGCGAACTACGATCAGGACACGACCTGGCCTCCGTTCTTCGCCGAGGAGATCGTTCCGTGGGTGGCACGGGTCGGTGATCGCCTCCGCTTGTCGGGCAAGCTGATGCTCAGCCATTGCGACGGGGAGAACGACCAGCTGCTGCCGCAGATGCCCAACTGCCGGTTCGACATCGCCGAGTCCGTGTGCACCGAGCCCATGACCAAGCGCTCGCTCATGGACCTGCGGGCGGGGATGGGGGCGACGACCACGATCTGGGGTGGGCTGCCGGCCGTCGCCTTCATGAACGGCCCGATGTCGGATGACGCCTTCGAACGTCATCTCGACAAGGTCTTCGGCGAGCTCGGATCCGGGAAGCAGCTGATCCTCGGTGTCTCCGACAACATGCCCGTCGATGCCAACCTCGACCGGATCGACCGGGTTACCCAGCGAGTGCGTGAGTTCGGTCCGGTGACACCCAGCCCGGAAGGGCGGCTCTGAGGAAGGATCGAGCGATGTCTGACGCGCTCACACCGCTGATCGAGCGTCATCGGGCGTTCTGGAGCCGCGCCGAGGCCGGGCCGGCGCTCGTCGGTACCTCCCTCTGGCCGGAAACGACGACGCGGCACTTCGACTGGGGGCTGCCGGGACTGGAGGGCGCCATCGAGCCCGACATGCTCTCGGTGGAGCGCTTCCTCCCGCAGTACGTAGCCCAGTTCGATGCTCACGGGGTGCATGACGGCGACATGATCTGGTCGGCAATGCCACCGCTGGCCGTACCGTGGTTCGAGGCCGTCGTCGGGTGCCGGCCCCATTACTCGATCCCGGCCGGGAGCATGTCCGGGGAGCCGGTCGGTGGCGATTGGACGACGTTCGACCCGGTCGCGGTGCTCGAGGACAACCCCTGGCTCCGGAAGCTGCTCGAGTTCACGGAGGGCCTGGTCGAGGTTTCCCGTGGCCGCTTCCCGGTGGGGGTGCCCATCGGTCGCGGACCCTGGGACGTCGCGTCGGCCTACCTGGGCATGAGCACCGTCTATCTCGAGCTCTATGACCATCCCCGGGAACTGGGCCAGCTCGCCGCGAAGTTCGCGGCCGTCTGGATCGAGGTCATGCGCCGAATCGAGCGGATCATCCCGCCGTGGCGCGGCGGCTACGTGGACAGGTTCGGCCTGTGGGCCCCCGAATTCACCACCGTCCCGCAGGACGACGCGTCCGTCTCCGTATCGCAGGCGATGTACGGGCAGGTCATGGCAGCGGCGGATCGGGAGATCACCCAGGCCTGGCCCTCGGCCCTGTTCCACCTGCATTCCGCCGGACTCCAGGTGGCCGACGAGGTCGCCGCGTTCCTTGGCGACCGCGCCCTGAACGTCGTCCTCGACCCCACCGGGCCATCCATCCCGAACCTGCTCCCGGTGTTCCGGCGTCTCCAGGCCGCCGGCCTGCCACTGCACGTCATGGTGTTCTCACTCGCGGACGCCACCGCGCTCACGGCAGCCCTCGAGCCTCGTGGTCTCGCCATCCAGCACCAGCCACCGGACATGACGCGGTAGCTCGGTGGGGGACGGGTCGCCGCAGGCCGAGAGTCGAGCCGGCTCTACGGCGCTGCCGTCCTCGGGTCACGCTCCTCCGGGTAGAGATCGGTGCTGAAGTACTCGGCCAGGCCAGCTCCGCGAAGCACGCGCGTCGCTCCCGCCTGCTGGATCCGGACAGAGGCGTCCAGGACCAGCGGGGGAAATCCGAACTCCCTGCGCGTCTGTGGCGCGCCGGGGCTTCCCCACGATCTGCGGATCGGGCCGGGCCGCACGGTGACGTCTGCGCCCAGGACGAGCGAGGGATCCCGCCAGCTGATATCCCAGCCCCTGGCGATCTCGTCCTCGTCAAGCTCCAGACGCTCCAGGACGCCGTCGGACAGGAAACGACTGTTGCCCGCGGCGTCCACGAAGACGCAGAAGCAGTAGCCCTCGATTGGCAGGCCGAGCGCGTCGACCGCGAAATACCCGAACAGCCCGCTCCCGTCCTCGAGCCGCAACGTCGTGTAGATGTACATCCGGCGCGACGTCACGGCGTGACGGCGCTCGATGACCCGTGGGTGGTCGAAGAACACCGTGCCATCGAGGGTCACCGTGTGGTCGCGGTATCTCGCCTCGCCGTGGGCGCGTCCCATCGACTCCCACATCGCGAACACGCAGTGCGGCAGCAGAGCGTCGGGGAGAACGCTTACCAACTTGAGGTCGAACGTCAGATTGACCTCAAGGTCTCCGTCCACTGACCGGAAGTGGCAGGCGATGCTGGGCCAGCCGTTGAGCCTGAAAACCTCCTGGCCACCAACCTCGAAGCTGACATCGAGTCGGTCAGGCGCCGACACCACGTCCTCCGCACTGTATTCCCCGGACGGAAGCCAGACGAGCGCGCCCTCCCCCGTCATCACCTCCAGATGCAACTGAAGGTAGGTGGGCTTGGGCGTGCGTTCCACGACTCCGGCGTTGAAGCCGCCGCGCTCGAAGCCGAGACGGATGGCCGGGACCTCGTCGCTCTCGAAGCGACAGAACGCCCAGTTGCCCTCCGATTGGTAGCGGCTGGAATCGATCAGGTAGTCCGAGGGCGCGACACTCGACGCCGGAACGGCGTCGCCGACGATGCCCCCGAAGGCCGCGCTTCGCGGCGGCTTCGGCCCCACGCCGCGCTCGCTCATCGCTCTCTCCTTGTCTGCCTGATCCTCTGCCGCGTGGACATCGTGAGCACTCCTCTCACCGGCTGTCAAAGACCCTCGAGCGAGGTCGAGCCCAATCGTCCCGGACGAAGTGGCTCGGTGCGTGGGATGCGCGAAAGGACCGATCCTTGACAGCAGCCGGGTCACGCGACTAGCGTTGATACTTGATCAAAGACGGCTCCGCCGGCCCTTGAAGAACGCCCACCCCGCGGTCAGCCCGCGGGTCGCTCGTGAGCTGGAGGACTGAGATGCCTGATAGCGGGCTCATGGCCAGAGTCGCGGTTGTGACCGGAGCGGGCACCGGCCTCGGCGGTGCCATCTCGCGGGCCCTCGCCGAGTCGGGTGCGGACCTCCTCCTCCACTACCGCAGCAGCGCAGCGTCGATCGAGGATCTGGCCGCAGAGTGCCGAGCCATGGGCCGGCGCGTGGAGATCGAGCGTGCCGACTTCGCGGCCGATCCGGGCCTCGCGGCCGCGATCGTCGATGCTGCGGTCGAGCGATTGGGACGGATCGACATCCTCGTGAACAATGCGGCCGTCACGACGAAGATGGCGCCGTTCGAGACCCTCGCCAGGGAGGTCTTCGAGGAAACGCTGGCGGTCAACGTGACCGCGCCGTTCCTGGCGACCCAGGCGGCCGCACGCCACATGATCGCCGCCGGGCGCGGCGGCCGGATCGTCAACATCGGGTCCGTCCACGCCCGGGTGTCGGCACCCGGTGCAGCCGCCTACGAGGCGAGCAAGGGCGGCATCCTCGCGCTGACCGCGGCCAGCGCCGTGGCGCTCGGACAGTATGGGATCACCGTGAACTGCGTCGCCCCGGGCGCGATCATCGTGGAGCGCTACGCGGACCTCGACTGGGACGAAGCCTGGTTCGTCAGCCGGACCCCCGTGGGGCGCAACGGACGGCCCGAGGACATTGCCGCGACCGTTCGGTTCCTGGCCGGCGACGATGCCGGGTTCATCACCGGCGAGACCATCTACGTCGACGGCGGGATGACGCGTCGCATGTCCCTGGTGAAATGAGGCGATCGATGACGATGGCAAGGCTCCGCGCCGGCGCAGGGCGGGCCCTGATCACCCCACCCGTCGGCTTCCCGATGGGCGGCTGGAGCAACCAGCTCCACGAGCGGTCATCCGGCAACGACATGGATCTCACGGCCACGGTCCTGATCGTGACCGATGGCACCACGTCCGCGGCCATGGCGGAGCTCGACCTCTGTCTGGTCACCGATGAGCAGGCGGCAGGGATGCGCCGCGCGATCGGGGAGGCGGCGGGAGTTCCGGTACCGGCGGTCCGTGTCACCGCCACCCACAACCACTCGGCCCCCGTCACCGGTGAGCTCACGGGCGCAGGTTGGATGTTCGAGGGCCTCGACGCGGTGGCTCCGTACATGGCGATGGTCACCGAGAACCTGGCCGGGGCTGCCCGGATGGCCCGGGCGAACCTCGAGCCGGTCACGGTGGGTCACGGGACGGGCACATCGCCGCTGGCCGTGAACCGGCGCACGGATATGCCCACCGGTGAAGTCCGGGTCGGACACAACTGGGCCGGACCCGTGGACCACACCGTGCGCGTCGCCAGGCTCGACGGCGACTCCGGCGCCCCGGTGGCGACGATCGTCCACTACTCCGCGCACCCGACGACCCTCGCCGGCGGCAATCGTTACGTCACACCTGACTATCCGGGACCGGTCCGCCGGATCGTCGAGGACTCACTCGGGGGGCGCTGCCTCTTCCTGCAGGGCACCCCCGGCGACATCGGCCCGGTGGAGACGTTCGTCGATGAGCTCGAGCCATACCGGCGCCTCGGGACGATGCTCGGCCATGACGCGGCCGCCGCGGCCAGCCGGTCCACGGGGCGCGTCACTCGCCAGCGGATCGTGGAGGGACAGGACCCGTCGACATGGCTCGCGTTCTACGAGTACGAGCCGCAGCCCCCGGCGGACGAGACGCTGCGCGTCGCGTCCCGGACGGTGATGATGCCCGTCCGCTCGGACCTCGGCGATCCGGTTGCCCTGCGAAGCGAGGCGACGTCGCGCCGGGCCGACCTGAAGGCGGCTCTCGAGCGGCGGGCGGATGCGTTCGACCTCCGCGAGCTGCGCGTGCAGACGAAGGGTCTCGTCATGCGCGCGGAGCGCGCCGAGTCGTTTGCGGGCATGGACGCGTATCCGCTCGAGGTCCACGGGCTGCGGATTGGGCCGCTCGCATTCATCGGGGTGCCGCTCGAGCCGTTCATCGAGCTGGGCAGGGCGATCGCCGCCGGCTCAGCCTTCGGTGAGACATTCGTGTCCGGCTACACGAACGGGTACCGCAGCTATCTGCCGACGATCGACGAATGGGCTCGCGGCGGCTACGAGGTCGACATCTGCCCGTTCCGGCCGGAGGCGGCGACGATGCTCGTCGAGGCCGGGGTGGCGTTGCTTGCAGAGCTCGCGGGGTGATGCATGGGCGCTGAGGGCAGGATTTGGGTCAGGGCGTCCGGAGCTCGGGGTTGACGAGCATGACGTCGCGCATGGCCGCCAGCATGCCCTGATATGACCCGATGAACGCCCGGAGCGTGCGGACCGTCGGCCCGAAGGTGTCGAACTCGGCGGGCAGCAGTCCGTCGAGCTCATAGGCCCGGCCGAAATCGGGAATGCGCCCGGCAAGCTCGGCGAGGATCCCGGGGTCCACCGGGCGAGGCATCCGGGTCTCCGGAGTGATGCCGCTGGCGTTGAACCTCGCCTGCCAGGACGGCGTGATGGTCATCACGATGTCACCGCCCACGAGCTCGGTCCAATGGAGGCGGTGACGATAGGCGGCCGCGAGGAGCCGGGACCGGTAGCCGCGCTCGCGGAAGATCTCATACGCGCGCTTGAAGACGGCTATGCCGGCCCAGTTCGGCGCAGCGGGGTCGACCGCGAGATCGTCGCGGTCGATCACGACCTTCAGCCAGTCATCGAGCCGGCCGATCATGAGCACGACCATCGGGGTCATGATCGAAACGTCGTCGCCAGCCTCCTGTCGCCGCCGCAGGCCTCGCTCCACCGCCTCGGCGGCGGCGATCGCCTGGGACACCGTGAACGAGACCGTGGCGGTGATGTTCATGCCCCGGGCCGTCGCCTCCTCGACGGCCTCGATCCCGGCGGCCGTTGCCGGGAACTTCACCTGGATGTTGGGAGCGATGCCCGCGAGGCGAGCGGCCTGTCCGACCATCCGCTCGGGGTCCCGGTAGTTGGCCGGGTTCACCTGGACAGAAAGGAGGCCCTTCCGGCCTCCGTGCGCCTCGAACACGGGCTGGAGAGCCGCGGCACCGCGAGCGGCGACCTGCTCGATGACCGCCCATCCCAGCTCCACCTCGGACCAGGTGGGGTTCGCGGCCGCGAGCTCGCGCACGCGCGGGAGCCAGTACGCCTTGTCGCCGTTCATGACCTCGAGGACGATGCCCGGGTTCGAGGTCGCTCCCGTTGCCCCTTGCTCGATGGCGCGGGCGAGCTCAGTCACGTCGCAGGAGTCGTTCCACCAGTCGGTCGGTGTCTCCCGGGCCATGCGGAGGAGCGGGCTCACCGCGGCCACTGTCGTCACCCGATGCCTCCCGCTCCGGGCCGCGGGTCCGTGAGGCGGAAGCCAGCCAGGTCCTCCACGAGCGTAACGAGCCCCGAGTGGTCGTAGTCGGCCCGTCCTGCCGCGACCATCGCCCGCATCAGCTGTTCCACCTGGGCTGCGGCAGGCAGCGCGACGTCTGTCTCACGGCCGAGCTCGAGGGCGTTCTTGAGGTCCTTCAGGTGGAGCCGGACGCGGAAGCCCGGGTCGAACCGGCCGGAGAGCATGTTCTCACGACGCATCTCGAGGACCTTCGTTGCCGCGAGGCCGCCCTGCAGGACGTCGGCGATCCGGCCCGGATCCACGCCCGCCTTCGCACCGAGGACCAGCGCCTCGGCAACCGCCTCGATCACCACCGCAACGACGACCTGGTTGCAGACCTTGACGACCTGACCCGCCCCAGCTGGTCCAACGTGGACGATGGTCTTGCCCATGACCGAAAGGATCGGCAGCGCACGCTCGAAGGCCGCTTCCGAACCGCCCACCATGATCGAGAGGGTTCCCGCGATGGCGCCCTTGTCGCCCCCACTCACCGGGGCATCCAGCATCTCGGCCCCACCGGCCGCGGCTCCGGCGGCCAGCTCGCGAGCCGTGCTGGGCGAGATCGAGCTCATGTCGATCGCGAGCCAACCGGGCCGCAGCGCCTCGAACGCTCCCTCAGCGCCCAGGTAGGCCTCGCGTACCTGGGGTGAGTCCGGGAGCATCGTGATGAGGACGTCGGCGGCCTCGGCAACGGAACGCGGCGACGTCCCGGCAACGGCGCCCTCGGCCACGAGCGATTCCACGCCGGCGCGGTCAAGGTCATAGACCGTAACCGGGTAGCCCGCCCGCAGCAGGTTGCGGCACATCGGGCGACCCATGATCCCAACGCCGATCAGGCCCAGCGGCGGCTTGATGTCCATGGTGGCCTCCTCCTGGGAGCTCGAGGTGGATGTCGCGCTGCGGGGAATGGCTTCAGATCGTCTGCGCGCCCGACGCCGGCTCGATCGTCTCACCAGGCCCCGCCTCGTTCGGGCCCACCGCCGCGAGCAGCATCAGGGGAGCCCCGTCCGGGACGCGGATCGCGTGGAGCTCGCCGCGCTTCGCGAGCATGAGCTCGCCGGGACCCACCTCCCGCTCGGGCCGGTCGCCGATCGTGAAGCAGGCCCTGCCGGAGATGACGAGGAAGATCTCCTCGGCACGAGGGTGGTGATGGGGGACGGTTGCGTACCCGGGCGGCCAATGCAGGAGGACCACGCGCATCGAAGGCGTGCCGACAAGACTGGCCCGCCACGGGGCCGCGCCAAGTCCGCCGGCGATGGCGTCCAGTTCCAGGAAGGGACCATTGAGGGCCTCGCTCTCGGCGACGTAGGGCATCAACATCACCTCCCGTGACACACCCGCGACCGCGGTGGACCGGACAGCCCTGGCGACTACGGGACGTCAGGATGACCTGGCTCGCTTCGGGCAGCGTCGTCATTGTGCCGCAAATTTGATCTTAGATCAAGACGCCGCCATGGTCGCACCCGAACCGATGGCGACCTGTCATCATCTCTATCGTTGATCTCGGGTCGGTCGACATGACGCTGGTCCGATCCGGACGACGCGGATGGTTCGAGGTCTGGCTGCGTCGAGGGAGCGGAGCGAGCGTATGGCCCGGCGGGAAGACACGAGCATTCTTGATGCAGCGCTGACGGAGTCGGCAGATCGGCAGACCCTCGCGGGAGCCGTGACCGATCGCCTCCGGGAGCTGATCCTCGGCGGACAGCTGCCGGCGGGCCAGCCGCTACGCCCGGCGCACCTTGCGCCGCGCCTTGGCGTCTCCGTGATGCCGGTCCGCGAGGCACTTCGGATCCTGCGCGCGGAGGGCCTCGTCTCGATCACGCCACGGATAGGCGCCCACGTCGCCGAGATCAACGAAGAGGACATCGAGGAGCTGTACCTGGTCAGGGGCGCGCTGGAAGGTTTCGCGGCCCGCCTCGCGGTCAGGAACCTCGAGGAATCGGACCTGCTGGCGCTGCAGGATGCCTTCGACGAGATGGCCGCCGCGCGCGAGCAGAATGACCTGACCGCGTTCAGTCGCTGGGATCGCGAGTTCCATCGGCGCCAATTCGCGGCCGCGGACCGCCCAAGCCTCGTGAACGGGATCCTGGAACGCTGGGACGCCAGCCGGCGGGTCTACTCCATCGTGCCGCGCAGCTCGATGGAGCCAACCTTCGAGGCCCACCGGGCAATCCTCGAAGCGGTCCGGCTCCGCGATGAGCGCGCCGCCGAGCACCTGACGCGGATGCACACCGAGCAGGCGCTGGAGCGGATTCTGGCGGCCCTCCGAGAGGTCCACGCACAAGGTGAAGCCGGCCGTGATGCTGATCGGTCGCTGACCGACGACTGAACGTGCGGTGCATCGCCAGCCGCGATGACCGCCCACGGTCGACCTGGTCATCGAGATCAGCGGCCGATCCCTCGCGCGCGCAGTCGGAACTCGGGCCTTCCCATGGCGAGAGGCATCCGCTATCATCCCGAGCGGCGCGATACTTGATAATCTATTGAGGCTCATCATGACCCTCGCCCGTCACCTGATGGTCGACTTCAACCAGATGAAGGCGTTCGTCGAGGAGCCGCTCGTCCTCGACCGTGGCGCGGGCATCCGTGTGACAGACACGTCCGGGCGCACGTACATCGACGGCTTGTCCGGCGTGTTCACGAGCAATCTGGGCCATGGGAACCGGGAGATCATCGATGCGGTGACGGCGCAGCTGGGCCGGCTCGCGTTCGGGGCGCCGACGATGGCAACGAGCTCGACAGCCCTGGCGCTCGTTGATCGCATCCTCGAGTTCGCGCCGCCCCCATATACGACGATGAAGTTCCTGTCCGGCGGCTCAGAGGCGACCGAGTCGGCCATGAAGCTGGCTCGTCAGTACCACCGCCAGACCGGGCAGGCAGGTCGCTACAAGATCCTGTCGCATTACCGCGGGTATCACGGTGGGACCGGTCATGCACTGGCCGCCAGCGGCTGGCCGAGCTGGAAGATCCCGTTCGAGCCGATGGCCCCCGGCTTCGTCCACGTCCACACGCCCGATCCGGACAGCACGCCGACTCCCGTCGCCAGTCACGATGAAGCCTCCAGCCTCTACCTGGAGATGGTCCGCCAGACGATCGAGTTCGAGGGCCCCGAGAGCGTGGCCGCGATCATCACCGAACCGATCCTGATGTCCGCCGGAATCGTGGTCCCGCCGGATTCGTACCTCCGCGGCCTTCGCGATCTCTGCGATCGCCACGGGATCCTCCTGATCTTCGACGAGATCATCACCGGGTTCGGCCGGACCGGGACGTGGTTCGCGGCCGAGCATTCCGGGGCCTGGCCGGACATCATCTGCTGTGGCAAGGGCGTGACCGGTGGTTACAGCCCGCTCTCGATCGTGCTCATGACGGACCGGGTAGCGGCCCCGTTCTGGGGCGAGCCGGAAGAGCGAGTCCAGTTCTTCTCTGGTCACACGTACGGCGGCAATCCGGTCGCGTGCGCGGCGGCCCTGGCGTCGATCGACTACATCGTGCGGCACAGCGTGCTCGCGCATGTCGCGGCCATGGGCGAACGCCTGCGGGCACTGCTCGAGGACCTTCGCGCGCGGCATCCGAGCATTCGGCTCGTTCGGGGTCGCGGTCTCCTGCAGGGCATCGTGTTCAGCGACGAGGCACAGGCAACGGACGGCCATGTTCACGGTTTCGGCGGGTTCGTCGCGGCGCAGGCTCGCCAGCGGGGTCTTCTCCTGCGCGCCTCGCCATGGTTTGTCGCCATCGGCCCTCCGCTGGTAACGACCGAGGCGGAGCTCGTCGAGATGATCGGGATCCTCGACGAGGCGATCGAACACGTCGAGTCTGAAGTCGGCCTCCTGGGAGCCGGGTGGAAGAAGACCGAAGTCGGCCTCCCGGGAGCCAACGGGCACGTCGAGTCCGAGGTCGGCCTCCTGGGAGCCGATGGGCACGTCGAGTCCGAGGTCGGCCTGGGGTCGTGAAGATCCGGTCCGTTCGCGCGATCACCGTGGACGTGCCGATCGCCCGGCCCATCGTCATGGGCACGATCCGCTATACGTCGCGCGAGTACGTCATCGTCGAAGTGACCACCGATGAAGGGCTGTCCGGAGTCGGATTCGGGATGAGCCGGGACGCTCCTGTCGCCCCGATCATCGACCGGAGCATCACGCCCCTCCTCCTCGACGAAGATCCGCGCGACACGGAACGGCTCTGGCACCGCGTCTACGGTGCGAACCTGCTGATCGGCCAGCGCGGGATATTCATGCGCGCGCTGTCGGCGGTCGACATTGCGCTCTGGGATCTCAAGGCGAAGGCCCTCGGCACGCCGCTCTGGCGGCTCCTGGGCGGGTACAGGACCAGGATCCCGGGCCAGATGGCCGGGGGCTATCCGGCTGACCACCTCACGATCGACGACCTCACGGAGGAGGTGGCCGACTATGCCGCCCGAGGGTTCCAATTCGTGAAGATCGCCGCCGGCAACCTCGGCGAGGACACGCAACGACTCAGGGCCGCCCGGGCAGCTGCTCCGACGCAACGACTCAGCTACGACGTGCACTGGGCCTGGCGCGACCTCCTGGAGGTGCTTCCGGTCGTGCGGGGTTGGGATGATCTTGAGCTGGACACGATCGAGGACCCTTTTCCTTCGGACCTGTCGGGGCATATCGCACACCTCCGCGCCGCCACCCGGATCCCGCTCGCCCTCGGCGAGGACTACATCGGACGCTGGGCCTTCGGCGACCTCCTTCGGTCGGGCCTCGCGGACCTTGTCCGGGTGGACGCGACGACCATTGGCGGGATCTCGGAGGCCGTGAAGGTGGTCGCCATGGCGTCCGCGCACGGGCTTTCGGTCAGCCCGCACGTGTTTCCGGAGATCCATGTCCACCTCGGGGCGGCATTCGAGAACGTCCGGACCGTCGAGATGACTGACCCGGCGCGCGACTACGAAACCCTGTACCGACTCTTCTCGACGTGGGTCCACCTCGACGGCGGCGAATTCGTGGCTCCTGAGGCGCCTGGCCTGGGAGTCGAACTCGACTGGAAGACAGTCGAGGCCCACCAAAGGGTCTGAGGGCATGGTGAGGCAGGTTCACTGCTCTGGCGGGGCCGCCCGCTCGGCGCGAATCCCGCCTGCCGACCCACCCGAAAACCCCGGCTCCTGTCAGGTGCCCCGCATGACAAGAGAGATTCGGTCTTTCGCCGGTTGACAGGCCCCCGCGGGGGGCCAACAATGCAACCCTATGGTCAGGTTCTCTGATCAAATATATAGGACGAGGAGGAGCTGGTGCGTCGATCAGCAGGCGTCGTCTTCGCTGTCGTCGCGAGCTTGCTCGTGGCGGCCTGTGCGTCCGACACGAGTCCCGCTCCGGCGGCGAGCGGGGATGGCACGGCCAAACCAGGAGATACACCGGGAGCTTCAGCACCACCGACCCAGGCGGGCGGCGATCTAATCTTCGGGGCCAACCAGGAGCCCGCTGGCCTCGATCCCTACTCGGCGATCACGGTCGACGCGCTGCAGGTCACCGGCCAGATCTACGAGAACCTGATGTACATCCCCCAGGGGAGCCTCACGCCCGTCCCGGGTCTCGCCCTGGAGTGGACGAACAACGACGACTTCACCGAGTTCACCTTCTCGCTGCGCGAGGGCGTCAAGTTCCATAACGGCGACCCGCTGGATGCTGCCGCCGTCGCCGCCCACTTCGACCGCCTCAAGGGCGACTCCGGCATCCCGAATGGGGGGAACGCAGCCCTGCAGCTGGTCTACGCTGGGGCGACCGTCGTTGATCCGACGACCGTCACGCTGGCCTTCAGCAAGCCACAAACGTCGATGTACCTCACGCTCGCCGACCCGTTCACCGGGATCACCAACGCCAAGTACGTCGAGTCCGTGGGTGAGGATGCACCCAGGAAGCCGATGGGGAGCGGTCCCTTCAAGTTCGTGGAGTGGACCCAGGGCGTCGAGATCAAGCTCGAGAGGAACCCGGACTGGACATGGGGCAATCCGGACGTCATGGGAACGGCCGGCCCGGCATACCTTGACACGCTGACGTTCCGCTACCTCAACGATCCCCAGACACGCACCGCGGCGCTCGAGGCCGGCGACGTTCAGTTCATCGACCTCGTTCCCTTCCAGAACCTCGGCAGCCTGCGCACGAACGACGAGCTGACGACCCTGGGCATCCCGCTGCCCGGCCTCCCGCAGGGCAACTGGATGAACACGCAGATCGAGCCGTTCAATGACCTGGCTGTGCGCCAGGCGGCCATGTACGCGGTGGACCGCGCGTCGATCATCAGCACCGTGTACTTCGACCTCGTCCAGCCGGCGTACGGTCCCATCACCCCGGACTTCGCGGAATACGACCCGGCCGTCGAGACCGCCTACCCGTTCGACGTCGACAAGTCCAAGGCCATGCTCGATGATGCCGGCTGGGTTCCGAACGCCGACACCGGGATCCGCTTCAAGAACGGCAAGGCACTCACAGTCCGGATCCTCGAGAACCGGGGCTGGAATGACTGGGTGACCGTGCTCCAGGACCAGCTGCGCAATGTCGGCTTCGACGCGCAGGTCGTCACGGAGGAGGGTGGCGGGTACTACGCGGCCGCCGGGTCCCAGCAGTACGAGATGCCCGCCATGGGCAGCATCGATACGAACCCGGTCCAGGTCATGTCGTACTCGACCGCGGCGAACCTCGCCGGCGGAGTCAACGGCTTCGGCACGGACCCGAAGATCGAGGAGATGTACACCGAGGCGCTCGGGGAAATCGACCCGGCGAAGCGAACCGCCATCGTCAAGGAGTGGCAGACCTACATGATGGACCAGGCATACTGGGTCTCCATCTTCGAGTTCCAGTTCTTCTCCGCCTTCGACAAGAACGTGACGGGTCTGACGGTCGATGGCACCGGCTTCTACAAGTACTTCGCCAACGTGACCATGAACTAGGGCCAGCCAAGGCCAGAGTCCCGGTCTAGCATCTGACGTAGGCGCAGTTCCGCTGCGCCTACGTCGCTTCTATAGGAGTCCCGAGTGGCTCTTTACCTGGCCAAGCGAATAGTCCTGACCATCCCGGTCCTGTTCGCGACCGCGCTGATGATCTTCTTCCTCTTCCAGCTGATCCCGGGCGACGTGGTCCAGGCGTCGATGACCCAGAAGCTCATGACGAAGGAGCAGCAGGACGCGATCCGGGAGGCCCTGGGCCTCAACAGGCCCGTCCTCGAGCGGGCCGCGGATTACGCCGTCGCGCTCATGCAAGGCGACATGGGGCGATCGTTCCGCACCGGCCAGCCGGTCCTGGACATGCTCTTCAGCCAGCTTCCGTACACGGTCATCCTGATCGCGTGGTCACTGTTGCTGGCGGTTCTGATCGGGATCCCGCTGGGGCTTGCCGCGGCTCTCAGGCGCAACTCGTCCGTGGACGCCGCCTCGATGACGGCCGCGGTGCTCGGTGCATCGATCCCTCAGTACTGGCTCGGCCTGGTGCTGATCCTCGTCTTCGCCGTGAACCTGAGATGGCTCCCGGCGACCGGCTCGGACGGCTTCGATACCCTGATCCTCCCGGCCATCACGCTCGGGGTGGGCAATGCGGCGATCATCGCGCGCCTCACCCGGTCGCAGATGGTCGAGGTGCTGCAGTCGGACTATGTCAGGACCGCCGAGGCGAAGGGCGTGCGCCGAAGCCGCGTCGTGCTGCGTCACGCCTTCCGCAACTCCCTGATCCCGATCATCACCATGCTGGGCCTCCAGGTCGGCGCCCTGCTCGGCGGGGCCGTGGTGGTGGAGGTCGTGTTCGCTCGCCCGGGACTGGGGACGATCGTCGTCCAGTCGATCCTGAAGCGGGACATCCCGGTCATCCAGGGCGGGATCGTCTTGATCGCCGCGCTGTTCGTGCTCGTGAACCTGGCGGTCGACGTGTCCTATAGCTTCCTTGATCCGCGAATCCGGACAGGTCGGAGTTCCTCAGGTGGTTGAGGATGTGGTCGCACCTGAGGCCACCACCATCAGCGCCGGAGGGGCCCTCACCTTGCCGGCCGAGGAGGCGCCGTTCCGACTGTTCCTCCGGCGTCTGCTGCGTCACCGCTCGGGGCAGGTGGGGCTGGCCGGCGTCCTGTTCGTCGTTGCCCTGGCCTTCTTCGGGCCGCTCCTGACAGAGCACAGTCCGACATCCGTGGATCCCGCGACGAGGCTGCTGTCACCGACCCAGGCATACCCATTCGGCACGGACCAGCTCGGGCGGGACGTCCTCACGCGCATCCTTTACGGAGCCAGCCTGTCCCTGCCGCTGGGCCTCGTGCCCGTCTTGATCGGCGGCGTCGCCGGCGTCACCCTCGGCGTGCTCGTCGGCTACTCCGACGCACTCGATCTCGTCGTCATGCGGATCCTCGACGTGATGATGGCCGTGCCCGCGCTCGTCATGGCGCTTGCGGTGATCGCGGTGCTCGGACCCGGCCTCGAGCAGATCATGCTGGCGCTCGGGATCGCGTGGACACCGTATTACGCGCGCATGGCCCGCGCCCAGGTGAAGCAGGCGAAGGCGAACGGCTACGTGGAGTTCGCCATCGCGGCAGGAGCCAGCGATCTCAGGATCATGTTCGTGCACCTGCTCCAGAGCGTCGCCGCCCCGATCATCGTCATGGCGACGATCGGCGTCGGCGACGCGATCCTGTCGGGCTCGGCGCTCAGCTTCATCGGCCTGGGCGCACCGCCGCCCACCCCGGAGTGGGGCGCGATCCTTCGCGACGGGCGCGAGTTCCTTCGAATCGCCTGGTGGATCAGCGTCTTTCCGGGCCTCGTGATCGTCCTGACCGTGGTCGCGTTCAACCTTCTCGGGGACGCGCTCCGCGACACGCTTGACCCGCGGGTGCGTCGAACGGGCCGATGACCCAGAAGCAGTCCTGACCCGGGGCTGGTCCGGGTTGCGAAGGGGTGCAGTCATGAACAAACGTCGCCCGGTCGCATCCATCTTCGCCTCCGGCCTTGATCATCCCGAGGGTCTGGCGCTCGCTCCCGACGGCACGATCTGGGCCGGCGGCGAGGAGGGACAGGTGTACGTGGTGACCCCCGACGGCCAGGTGACCGAGCATGCCCGGACCGGCGGGTTCTCCGGGGGGCTCGCCTTCGACCGCATCGGAGCTTGCTTCGTGTGCAACTCGCCAGGGCGGGTTGTCCGCGTGGAACCCGACGGGCGCTGGGAGGTATTCGCGGATTCGGTCGGGGGGATCCCGATGCGGGTGCCCAACTTCCCGGTATTCGGACCGGATGGTTCCCTGTACGTGTCGGACTCGGGCAGCTGGGACGTCGCCGACGGTGTCATCTACCGGCTCACTCCGCAAGGCTCGGGCACCGTCTTCCATCCCGGGCCCTTTCACTACGCGAACGGTCTTGCCATCGATGCGGCGGGGGAGTTTCTCTATGTCGTCGAGACTGGGCGACACTGCGTCGTCCGGATCCGCATCGCGGAAGCCAGCGCCGCGGTGCCCGAACCCGTCTGCCGCCCACGATCGCTGCGCTGGATGCCTGACGGCCTCGCCCTTGATGCTGCGGGGAACCTGTACGTGACCATGTATGGATCGGACCGCATCTACCGGATCGCCCCCGGCGGTCAGCCAGAGGTCCTCGTCCGGGACACGCTGGGCGTCACGTTGAACCGCCCGACGAACTGCGCGTTCGGTGGCCCGGCCTTCGACCGTCTGTTCATCGCCAACCTCGGTGGCCGGCACCTTTCGGTTCTCGATCTCGGCCAGCAGGGCCAGCCGCTCTTCGGCGGTCCCCGCTAGTCCGGCCTCGGCCGGGGCCCCGCCTCGTCGACGGGCCATCGGCTGGGGGCAAGAGGCAAGTGCGTCGCCCTGGACGGGCGCAAGAGAGGAGCTGGACATGGTGGCAGGTGCTGACGGGACCTCGTCGGTGAAATGGTCGGAGCTGCCATGGCCGGAGATCGACTCGCTCGACCGCGACCGGACCGTGCTCCTTCTCCCGACAGGTGCCATCGAACAGCACGGCCACCACCTACCCGTTGACACGGACATCCACGACGCCCATGAGCTTGCTGTGCGAGCTGCCCGGGCGTCTGGCGACGGGACGATCGTCCTGCCGCCGGTCTGGTGGGGCATGTCGCCCCATCACATGGGTTACAGCGGCACGATCAGCCTGAGGCTGGAGACCTTCTCGAACCTGATCTTCGACATCTGTGCCGCGGTCCTCCACCACGGCTTCACCAGGGTCCTGATCGTGAATGGACACGGCGGCAATTCGGCGATCCTTGCCGCAACCGCCATGAGGATGAGCGAAGAGCTCGGGCTATTTGCCGGCACAGTCTCGTACTGGCAGCTCATCCCCCGCGAGCTCCGCGAGATTGGCACGAGCGACATTGGCGGCATGGGCCACGCCTGCGAGATGGAGACGTCTCTCCAGCTTCATCTGCGGCCCGAGCTCGTCGCCATGGCCAATGCCCGGAAGGACATGCCGAAACCCGCCACGTCCTTGAGCGGCATCGACTTCCGCGAACCGGGTCCCCTCGTGTATCCCCTGGACTTCCGCCGCGATTCGTCGGAGGGCGTGATGGGCGACCCGACCGCCGCCACTCCGGAGAAGGGAGCAGCGATTGCCGACGCCGTGCTGGAGAAGCTGGTCCAGGCCATCGGCGAGTTCCGTGTTGCGCCCATTCGCAAAACCTGAACGCCCGGACGGGGGCCAGGGCGACCTGTCAGAGGAGCACGCGGGGGACGGACTCCGACCATCGGCGGCGCGAATGCGGGCGCCCGTTCGCAGTGACCTCGAGCTCGATCGTGACGTCGAACTGATCGACGCTCCCGAGCACGGTGATCTGCGAACGACTGACCACATCGAGCATGCCGAACGATGCCTCGATGGTGCAGCCTCCCGACACGCTGGCACTCGCCGGGCTGGACGGATCGACGCGACAGACCCCGCCGCAGGTCAACCTGTCCGTGAACGAACGCATGACTCCGGGTTCCCATACCCAGCCGATGCGGACCGCACGACGACCACTGAGCAGATCGTCGGTGACCTCCCAGGTGCGCTCGCCCCCCGACCGCGGGGCTACATCGGGCGCTGGCTCGTACGAGGGTGGTGCGGCACTCCCGTATCGATCGACAACCGGGAGGACGATCCTCGAGGGGTGCGAGGTCCCCACCAGCAGCTCGCTCCAGCCCGCGTTCGGCGTGGGCCAGACCTCGGGGAAGTCCGCGTTGGAGACGGTGACCCGGATCCGATTGCCGCGACTGAAGATCCAGCCCGTCGCCTGGAGGTCGATCTCAAGGTCCATGACCTCGCCGGGGACGACGGGCTCCGGCTCCCGGAACGACCGGCGCCGTGTCGCGTTGAGGATGCCCTTCGTGACAAGGGCGGAGGTGCCATCCGCTGCCACCTCAGAGACGGCCACCACGAAGATCAAGATCGAGGTAGAGGCCGTCGCGTGGAGGCTCGCCCGCGCGACCCCGAGGACGTGCACGTCGTCCTCGAGGATGTCCGACATGAACACGATCGAGCGTGCGTCGTCGGCTGATTGGTCAACCGGGAAGCCGAGCGGGTGCCCCTCGGAGACGAGGCCGCGCGTCACGCCGACGCGAGGGTCGTACGCACTGCGCATGGTCGCGTCCGTTCCCGCGCTGCGGTCCAGCGTCCCGCCACCACCGAGGTAGAGGGTGAGATCGTGCTGCCCTGGAGGAGGCCAGCTGCGCTCGCCTCGCCACTCGCCGCTCTTCAGCGACCGGTCCGCCATGGGTGCGTCGAACCGCTGCATGTAGACGGCCACCGGAAGGGCGGGCTGAGCCGTCCCGTCCGCGGCCCTGGACCATCGGTCCAGCCAGCGCACAAGCTCAGGCAGCCAATCGATGCGTGGCCCGGGTACGCCCTTGTCCGGGGTTGCGTGATCCCATGGGCCGATGAGCACCTGCCAGGGTGCCTCGAGCCTGTCTGCGAGTCGGAGAACGGAGTCGGGATAGGCGTCCCACCAGCCACCGATCATGAACACCGGGCACCGGATACGGTCTGCGACGTGCGCCACTGATCCGCAGCGCCAGTAGTCGTCGTCGGTCTGGTGGCGAATCCAGTTCAGAAACCACGGCTCGCTGTTGGCGATGTGCTCCTCCCAGAGCGTCGCCCAGCGCGGGCCCGAAACGGCCGGGTCTGGCGGCATCGCGTTCATCGCGACCATCAAGCTGCCGTACGAGCACGGGTCGTGCCACATGCGCAGCGATCCACCCCGGTGGTGGCATTCAGTCGTGTATCGGTGATCAGTGAAGTCGATCGAGACCACGCTCGTCAGGTGTGGCGGCGCGAGCGCGGCGACCTGGATCGAGGTGAAGCCCCCGTACGACATGCCGATCATGTGGACGTGGCCGTCGCACCAGTCTTGCGAAGCCAACCACTCGACGAGCTGGTAGCCGTCGCGCTGCTCACGAGCCGTGTACTCGTCCGTGCTCGAGCCATCCGAGCCGCCCGTTCCGCGACAGTCGGCTCGGGCGACCACGTAGCCGCGCGGAGGCAGCGACGCGTACCACGAGTCGGCCCTCGGCGTTCGGAGGCTGTCCTTGCGGTAGGGGATGAGCTCGAGAACGCACGGCAGCTTCGGCCTGCGCCCCGTGAAGCCACCCAGAGGGACGAACAGGTCCAGCGCGACCTTCACCCCATCATCCATCTCGACAAGGACGTTGCGAACGACCTCGATGCCGAGTCCCTCGTAGGGCTCGGACTTCATCGGTTCGCCCGGATCGAGACGTCCATTGCCGTTTCGGCGAGACGAGCCACGGCCAGCTCGCCCCTCGTCGGTCCGTAGCGCTCGAGGGCTCGCTCGAAGCGGTCGGCTGCGGCAGCGGCGAGGTCTGAGCCGACGCCGAGCTGGTCCTGGAACCGGCCGATCAGGCGCAGGTCCTTGCAGCACAGGGCGAGGGTGAAGCTCTCGTCGTCGTCATCGGCGAGCAGGTTGGGCAGGTCATGACTCGAGACCCAGCTGGCACCGGCGCTCTGCGGTACGAGCTGCGCGAACGTTGCCGGGTCCATCCCGGAGCGCGCCGCGATGGCCATCGCGTCGGACAGCGCCACGACGTGGATGAACCAGAGCATGTTGGTGAGCAGCTTCGATGCGCTGCCGGTTCCCACCGCGCCCATGTGCATGACCGTCGATGCGATCGCGTCAAACACCGGTCGCACGCGTTCGAGGACCAGCGGCTCCGCACCAACCATGAGCGTGAGGGTGGCGGAACGTGCACCGTCGGCCGCGCCGGTCGCGGGCGCGTCGACCACGTCGATGCCGCTCTCAGCCGCCGCCGTTGCGAGCGCGCGGATCGAATCGACGCCGACCGTGCTGAGGTTGATGATCACCGACCCCGGCGCCAAGTTGGAGAGCAGCTCGGCCCCAACCGCGGCGAGCTCGGGCGGGCCGGGCACCGAGATCAGCACGATGTCGGCGGCGGCCAGGCCCGCGAGGCCATCGGCGGGCCTGGCCCCGCGTTCGACCAGGGATGCCACCCTGGCTGAATCGCGGTCGTGCACGGTGACGTCGAAACCTGCCATGACGAGGTTCGCCGCCATGGGTCCACCCATGCTGCCAAGTCCAACGAAACCGATCTGCATCGCCGGATCCTCCTTCACCGAGGCCAGTCACCCGACTCCTGGCTCCCCACCTCGGCCGCCCCTCGATCGCTGTCCGATTCGACGCCGGGCCATCCGACGCGTGGCGCGACGGTGACCCTTCGACTCTTGCCTGCCGGCTATGCGAGCGGGCTCCGACCCGAGTCGACGGGAACGACTGTCGGACCGCGCAGATCCGGGAAGTGGCAGGCGACAAGCTGGCTGGCCCCAGTCGTATCCGAGAGCACCGGTGCCTCGCTCACGCAACGCTCGGGATTGCCGAGCTGCTCTCGAAGCCAGCAGCGAGTGTTGAACACGCACCCGGCGGGCGGACTGGACGGACTCGGAACGTCCCCCCTCAGGATGATTCTCTTCTTCCTGCCTCTTGCAGACGAGTCGGCGACCGGGGCGGCAGAGAGGAGCGCCTGTGTGTAGGGATGGGCCGGCTGCGAGTAGATCTGGCTCCGAGCCCCGAGCTCCATCACCTTGCCGAGGTACATCACCGCAACACGGTCCGAGATCTGACGCACGACCGACAGGTTGTGCGCGATGAACAGGTAGGCAAGGCCGAGGCGCGCCTGAAGGTCTTCGAGGAGGTTGATCACCTGGGCCTGGATGGACACGTCGAGCGCCGAAACGGGTTCATCGAGGATCAGGATCTTCGGATTCAGGGCGAGCGAGCGAGCGATGCCGACCCGTTGCCGCTGCCCGCCCGAGAGCTGGTGCGGGTAACGGCTGGCGTACTCGGGGGTCAAACCGACAAGGGACATGACTTCGTCGACGCGCGCCCTCCCCGTTTGCTTCTTGTATTGACCATGGATCTTGAGTGGCTCAGCAATGATCTCGGAGAGAGGCAGGCGCGGATTCAGGGATCCATAGGGGTCCTGGAACACCATCTGGAGCTCGCGGCGAAATGGACGTAGTTCGCCCCGCCCGAGGTGCGCGATGTCTACGTCATCGACGAGGATCCGACCCGCGGTCGGCTCGATGAGTCGCACGATCGCCCGGGCGATCGTCGACTTGCCGCAGCCCGACTCGCCCACCAGGCCAAGCGTCTCTCCCGCCGAGAGAGACAGGGAGACACCCTCCACAGCGTGGACACGACGGTCCGATCGTCGAAAGAACCCGCCGCGGCTGCCGTAGTGCACCACGAGATCCTCTGTCCGGAGGATCGGCGCGGCAACCGCCGTGGCGGTCATGACCGGGTCGTGGAGAGGTTCAGCCATGGGTGGTCCTGCTCCCAGGGACGGTGTCGGCGGCCAGCGCCATCTCAGCCCAGAAATGGCAAGCCGACTGATGGCTGGGACGAACTTCGACAAGCGCGGGCACCTGGTCAGAGCACATTGAGCGGTCCCTGGCTCGGCCGCACCGTGGATGGAATGCGCACCCTGACGGTAGCTGCGTCAGGCTGGGCGGCTGGCCCGGGATGGGCTCCAGGCGCCGCGGCTCTCCGTGCAATCCGGGAATGCTCCCCATGAGCCCCTCGGTGTACGGATTGGCCGGCGCGCGGAAGATCTCATCGCAGGCCCCGATCTCGGCGACCCGACCTGCGTACATGACCACGATTCGGTTTGCCAGCTCCGCGACCAGTCCAAGGTCGTGGGTGATCATGATCGTTGCCGCGTGCGTCTCCTCACGCGCGATCTGGAGGATCTCAAGCACCTGCGCCTGGATCGTCACGTCGAGCGCGGTCGTCGCTTCGTCGGCAACGAGGATCCTCGGGTCGTTCGCGATCGCCATCGCGATCATCACCCGCTGGCGCATCCCTCCCGAGAACTCGTGTGGGAACTGGCGGTGGCGAGATCGTGCGTCGGGGATACCGACGAGATCGAGCAGCTTGATCGAACGCTTTCGTGACGCCCCGGGATCAGATCTCCCGGCGTGCGAAGCGATGGCCTCGGAGATCTGGTCGCCGACTGACATGACCGGATTGAGCGACGTGTTCGGGTCCTGGAAGATCATCGCGATGTCGCGCCCGCGGATCGGTCGAAGGTCTGCGTCCGACAGGTCCACCAGATTGCGGCCGTCCAGAAGGACGGAACCGGACACCCTGGCCGTCGTCCGTCGGAGCAGCCCCATCACGGCCAGCCACGTGACGCTCTTGCCGGAGCCCGACTCACCCACGACGCCGAGCGTCTCGCCGACGTAGACGTCGTAGCTGACCTTGTCGACAGCGTGGATGATCCCGTCCTCGGTCGAGAAATCAACCGTCAGATCGCGGATCTCGAGGACTCGTTCCGTCCCGGCCGCGGGCGCCCCGCCGTCATCGGTCGCGGCCGCGGAAGCCGAGTCGAAGATGCCGGTCATTGGCGGCTCCTCGTGAGGTGTTGCCGAGCTGGACTCATCGGTCGCCAGCGCGTGATGCCCTCAGGGCGGTGACTCCGATCGTCCCGCTGCTCAGGGTATGCCAATGGGTCGGGTCGTTGATCACCATCTCCCCGGCTTGGCTCAGCGCCATCCCCGAACGTGACGACAGACACGAGATGTTCATGCCGTCGTCCCGACCTGAGTCGCCGCGCCCCAGGCCGTCATCTGCGCCGCCACCGCTTCGATCAGCGTCTCCAGGGATCCCGGCGCCAGGACGGCGATCGTCTCCTGGTAGAGGCCCTTTCCGTAGGTGTCGGCGGTAGGCAGATACGCGACCCGGCCACCGTCCATGAGCGTCATGACGACCAGGGCGGTACCCGGGAAGCGCCGCCGCAGCTCTCGCTGCAGGACGTTGTAATGCTCAGCCTCAACCCCGAGCCAGAACGCATCGCCCGTCTGCAGGAGCATGACGGGCAGGTTGTAGATCGGTCCCTGGGGCAGCTCGGCCAGCTTCTTGATCAGCCGGGTCATCTGCTCAGCCTTGCTCCGGCAGTCGGCCGCCGCCATCTCGTCTCCAGCTCGCTGCGCGACAACCTCCTCGGCCTGCCAGCGGTCGAGGTCGCGATGGGCGACGGACAGCGAAGGCATGTCCTGCCTGTAGGGGAGCGGGACTGTCCAGCGGCGGCACTGCCACCGACCCAGCCGCGAGCGGGCCTCGTTACTGACCGACACGTGGGCCCAGATTCCGAGCGTGGTGCCGGAGATGGACGGACCCTCGTAGTGGAAGGTGGTTCCGGCCGCCGGGAGGGATTCCAGCGCCGACATAGCCGCAAATCCGAGCTCGCGTCCGTTGCGGTCCGCGATGGCCGGATCTCCGACGAAGCCCTCTCGCGGGCCGACGTCGCCCGACGCCCCCTGCAGGAAGACGCACGGCGCCCCGGTTGCCCCCTCCACGACCTCCCGGGTGGCACCGGGAAAGTCAGGGCTGATGAGGGAGTTCTGCCAGGCCAGCGTTGTCGGGTGGCAGGCGTAGTTGACCAGGGTCGCGATGACATCGCCATCGGGATTGGTGACGCGACCCACGAGCACGGTCGGATCGGTCGGGCCGTCCGGGTTGAACCCGCAAACGAACTGGCGCGTCTCGGAATCCCACAGGTCCCGGTTGCCCCCCATGTTGCAGTCGGCCCGCCCGAAGACGATCGACGCCGCCTGCACGGCTCCCCGTGCCTCGGTCACAGCATCTACCACCTGCGACGCGAGGTAGTCCAGGTAGGGCGCGATCAGGTCTCCGCCAGGCATGGCTGCGTAGACGAGGCTGGCCCACCCCGTGGAGTGCGTATGGGAGTAGTGGCACATCAGCTGGCCGGCAACCCCGGTCCGCCGGCGGATCTCCGCCGTGAGCGCCGCCTGCTCATCTACCCTGAGGAGACACAGGTCGATGGCGACGATGATCTGCTCGTCGGCCTCGGTCGCGACGCCCGCGGCGTTCCGGAGGACGATGGCCGTCGCCGTCAGCGGCCGGTGGACTCCGGTGGCACGGGGCTCCGTCGATCGAGGCCACAGTCGGAGATAGATTCCTACGGGAGGCGTGACGTCTCGACGTGCCAGCCCGAACTCGACGGATGCCTGGAGCGTGTCGACCTGGAGCATTGGGTCCCTCTGGAGTCGTGTCCGAAGCGCTGTCCTGATCCAGTATCATGTATCGAATGACGCCGCGCTTCGTATCCTCCCGGAGCGGCGCCCCAGCGTCAAGAGGAAGTCGATGACCAGTCTCGGCGGGGACTGAGGCGAGCCCATGATCGCCCTCGAGACACGGAGCCTGAAGGTCCTCGTGGATGAGGACCACGGCGGAGAGGTCGTCTTCGTGGGCCGCCCGGATGGGCCGAATGTCCTCTTCCATGAGCCTTGGGCAAGTCCGCTTCCAGCGGCCGACTCAACGAGCTACGGGTCAGGGACCCTTGACTGGCTGTCCCGCTACCGCGGCGGCTGGCAGGTCATGTTTCCCAGCGCTGGATCGGAGTCGACGGTCGATGGCGTGCCGCACCCGGTTCATGGCGAGGTGTCGTTGGCGAAGGCCGAGGTCGTGCGGCAAGGACCGGGTGACCTGGTCCTACGCTCCTCGACCCGCCTCCCTCTCCAGCTCACGCGGCGCTTCAGGCTGGACCCTGAGCGACCGGTCCTGCGGGTCGAGGAGACGGCCGAGAGTCAGGCGGGCCGGCCACTGGCCTACGCGTGGGGTCACCACCCGGCGTTCGAGGCGACGCCCGGGATGAAGGTCGACCTGCCGCCGGGAGAGGTATGGGTCGACGCCGACCTCGCTGTGCCGGAGGCCGATCTGCTGCCCGGAGCGGCTGGCGCATGGCCAACAGTCCCGGATCGCAGCGGACGCGATGTGGACCTCTCGGTCGTAGCCACGGGGCCCGTCGAACGCGTCTGCTACCTGCCTGACCGTCCGGCCGGATGGGCCGCCCTCCGCGGTCCCGCCGGCGGCCAGGGAGTGGCGATCGCCTGGGACATCGTGGCCTTCCCGCACCTCTGGCTGTGGGAACAGATCCACGGGTGGCGCTTCCCGTTCTTCGGGCGGGCCCGGATCATCGCTCTCGAACCCGTCTCATGCTGGCCGGGTGATGGCCTCGCCGCAGCCCTCGAGCGTGGACGGGCGAAGATCCTCGAGCCTCATCGCGTGGCCTCCGCCTGGCTCACGGTCGCGCTCTTCAGCCCCAGCGACCGGCCGGTTCAGCACGTCACCCAGGAGGGCCTGATCCGTCTCGGCTGACCCACGTCCACGCCGGGTGGCCTCGGCCACCGAGGGCACGGTCAACCGGGACGGCTCGAGGTTGCATCAGGCTCGGCCTTCTTCGGCTTCGGCGCGGGCGGGTGCTCGCGCCTGACGGCGAGAATCCGCTCCCCCGCCTGCTCCGTGTGAATCCGCGTCAGGAGCTCCGCGGCTTTCGGATCGCGCCGCTCGCACGCGTCGAGGACTGCACGGTGCGAGGCGAGGGCTGCCGTCATCGGATGTTCTGTGCGCGCCGTCATCGACAGGATCAGCTGGCCTGCAGACCAGAGATCAAGGATGTGCCCAACGAGCTGGGGCCTCCTACTGGCCCGAAACTGTCGTCGGTGGAACTCCCGATCCCAGTTCATGAAACCCGGCAGGTCCTGGCGCGCCTCAGCCCGCTGCATCGCGGCGTACGCGTCCTGGAGGCCCCGGAGCTCCTCGGGGGTCATGTTCATGACGGCCAGGCGGGCAGCCAGGCCCTCCAGCGCCCCGCGTTCCAGGTAGAGCTCCTCGATGTCTTCCTCCGAGAACTCGGTCACCCGCGCCCCGATCCGCGGAGTGAACGACACGAGCCCCTCCGCGCCGAGGATCCGAAGCGCCTCCCGAACGGGCATGATGCTGACGCCGAGGCCCGGGGCCAGGTGGTGCGGGCGCAGCCGCGTGCCGGGGACCAGATGGCCCTGCAGGATCAGCTCGCGTAGCTTGCTCGCCACCGACTCGGCGAGCGTGCTTCGGTCAATGGGCTCGGGCTCGACGGTCGGTACGCTCTCGGCCTTTCGGCTTGACGCCACTGACATCTCCATCGTCTGCCCCGGGCCAGCGGCCTCGCGGCACTAGAGTACCGCGCACGCCGATCCCTCCGGGCCGCCTCAGGCCGCTCAGCCGTCGTGCGAGCCGGAGCGGGAAGCATTCACGGCGCCCGCAGGTGGCGTATATAGTAGACGCCAGTCGATACTTGATCATATGTGAGTCACTGTGAACCCCCCGCGTCGGCCGTGTCGCCAACCTGTGGGCGGGACAGTCCGCTCGACATCCCCAGGGTGAGCGTCGTCAACGATCGGCCACCCGAAGGGAAGGGGGTCCTCGGCCCGCGCTCCTGCGATCGACCGGCATCCCGCGGCCCGGCGGTGAGTGCATGGCCCTCGCGCTCGCGCCCGTCAGGCCGGCGTTCCTGACCGACGTGGGCACCGAGGCGAATCGGTCGCAGCCGCGCACGATCGCGATGCGGTTTCGTGGTGCCTCCTCGGACGTGATCCTGCTGGCGGCGGTGGCACTGTGGGGCGTCAACTACTCGGTCGTCAAGTTCGCCATCGGACAGTTCGAGCCATTGGCCCTTCCGGTATTCCGGTTCGGCGCCGCGGGGCTGGGCCTGCTGGTCATCCTGCGGCTCCGCGAGGGGTCAACTGGCGTCCGCAGCGCCGACCTCGCACGCCTCGCAGCCGCTGGCTTCTTCGGCGTCACCCTGACGCAGGTGACGTTCGTGTACGGACTCGTCTTTGCGACCGCGACGGACATGGCGCTCCTCGGCGCAACCGCGCCCATCGTGACCGCAGTCCTGGCAACCCTTGTCGCTCTCGAGCGTTCGGGCCGGCGCCACTGGATCGCTGCCGTCTTCGGGTTCGTCGGGGTGGTCCTGATCATCGTGGGGAGCCCTGTGGCCCTCAGACTCGGCTCCGGCCTGCTTGGGGATTCGCTGGCGTTTGCGAGCGTCCTGACGTCGTCGTTCTCGGCGATCCTCATCGTGCCGCTGCTGACGCGCTACAGCGTCTATCGCGTCCTGACGTTTGAAGTGCTCCTGGGCACGGGGATGCTCATCCCGATCGCACTGCCGGCGCTCGTCGCCCAGGACTTCGCGCAGGTCACACTGGAAGGCTGGGTCGCCCTCGGCTACATGATCCTGGCGACCGGGATCGTGACGAACCTGCTCTACGTCACCGCGATGGGCCGGATCGGCGCGTCTCGGGCGGCGATCTACCGGTATCTCCAATCCTTCTTCGGCGTGCTGTTCGCAGTCCTGCTACTGGCTGAAGGAATCAGCGTGGTCCAGCTGCTCGGGGGCGCGATCGTCGTCGCGAGCGTGATCTTCAGCCGCTCTTCCCGTCGCTGGACTCGCCCGCCGGTCTCCCATCCCGGTTAGCCTCGCGACGCTGACGACGACCGAGGCGCTCGCATCCGACGGTCAGACGCTCTCCTCGAGCCAGGCGATGGGCTCACCAATCGGCACCTCAGCGCCGGCTCCGTGGACGATCTCGACGAGGATGCCGCTGGCGACGGCCTCCATCTCCACCGTCGTCTTGTCCGTCTCGATCTCGGCGATGGCGTCCCCGCGGGTGATCTTGTCGCCGACGCCCTTGAGCCAGCCGGCGACCTTGCCGGTCTCCATGTCATAGCCGAGCTTGGGCATTGTGATAGCGATGCGGGCCATCCGTGCCTCCAGTCGACTGCCGACGTCGCGATCCAGGGGCCCCTGGCAACGGTCAGCGGAAGCGTTTCCAGCCCCAATGATAGCGGTGCGTCTGGGCCCGGTTCCTTCGAGGTGGTTACGAGCCGGCGGGGACTGGCCCGCAGCTGGGCCTGGGGACGAAGGTCGTGGGCAGCAGCACGGTCCGTGGCTCGCCTCCGCTGAGCTGCTCCAGCATCAGCGTCGCGGCCGTCCGACCCAGGAGGAGCATGTCCCGGCCGATGGACGTGATGGGCGGTGCATGGAGCTCGGACAGGTCCACCTCGTCGCACGTGACGAGCGACATATCATCCGGCACGCGGATCCCGTTCAGGAGGAGAGCGCGCACACACCCGGCGAGCACCTGGTTGCCGCCGGCGATGATCGCTGTCGGGCGCGGATGGATCGAGAGGAGCCGCTCGGTGCTGCTCGCGCCGTGCTCAGCCGACAACGAACCGACCAAGCTGATCGTCTCGTCCAGGATGCCGCGGTCGGCCACGGCATCGGCCATCCCGGCGATGCGCTCGCGAACCGGCCAGATGTCCATCGCACCGGTGATGAGGGCGATCCGGCGATGACCCAGGTCAAGCAGGCGATCGACGGCGGCGTACATGCCCGAACGATGGTCATTGCGAACGACACCCGCTCCGACCTCGACGGGCACGTCGCGGTCGATCACCACGATCGGGACGTCGACCTGGGCCAGCAGGTCGATCGTCTCGCGGTGCCGTTCGCTCGCCAGCGAGAGGATCATTCCGTCAGCACGCCGCGCCTGAAAGAAGCGGATGTTCGCGGCGTCAAGCCGGGGGTCGTTCTCCGAGTTCATCAGGAGCATTGAGTAACCGGCCGCGCGGAGCACGGACTCGGCTCCCGACGTGATCGTCGCGATGAGCGGGTTGGAGATGTCGCCGACGATGTAGCCCACCGACAGCGTCGCTCCGCGGCGGAGGCTCTGGGCCAGGAAGTCCGGCTCGTACTCCAGCTGGCGGACGGCAGCGAGGACGCGCTCCCGCATGTCCGCACTCACGTCCGGGTGCTGCGAGAGCACTCGCGATACCGACGAGATGGCAACGTCGGCCAGCTCTGCGACCTCGCGCATGCTCGACCGCTTGCGCCGCCCGTCGGTCTGCCCCGCCCCGCCCATGCGCGACCTCCGTGTGTCGCCTGTGGCCGCTTCGCCGAGCGCGCTCCAGCGGCAGCGTCTCCATGCCCGCACGATGATCCAGATGATGCCTCGCGGAAGGTAGCACAGCCGATCCGGTCAGCCCGCGAACTGATCTGCCGACATCCCCCTGGGCCCCGGACGCACGCGGAACAGCCCACCGCCGTTGGGCTCGCGTGCCGCGTCGTCGTCGGTGAAGCTCTCGCGCGCGGTCGTGATGTACAGGTCGCCGAGGTCGTCGCCACCGAACGTGCAGCTCGATGCCTGGCTGATCCCGGGAACGTCAATCCGGTCAATGGTCCGACCATCCGGCGCGATCCGGAGGACGCAGCCGCCGTCCCACATCGCGACCCAGAGACACCCCTCGGTGTCGATCGTCAGGCCGTCGGGCAGACCCCAATCCTCCGGGAATTCCAGGAGCGGCCGGCCCGGCCCGACCATGCGGGTGGCCGCGTCGAATCCCTGCTCGGTGACCTGGCGACGCATCGAGTCGATGAAGTACATCCGTCGCCCATCCCTGCTCCAGGCCATGCCGTTCGGGACCGCGAGGCCGGTCTCGACGATGGTGAGGCGCAGGTCGGGGTCCAGGCGGAGGAGGCTGCCGAGGCCCGGGGCACCGTCGAGCGCCATCCGGCCGACCCACAACGCGCCGGTCGGGTCGCACTTGGCATCGTTCATGCGCCGCGCTGGCGTCTCGGGCTCGAAGGTTGCGAGGTCCTCGATCGTTCCTGTCTCGGGATCCAGGGCGGCGATCCGGCCCGCAGCCGCGACGATGAGGCCGCCCGAGGCCCGGAGAGCGATCGCACCGACGGCCTCACCGATCTCGATCGCGCGGTCGCTGCCAGTCGCCGGGTCGAAGCCGTGGACGACCCCACCGAGGATGTCCACCCACCACAGCAGGCGGCGGTCGGGATCCCAGACCGGGCCCTCGCCGAGCGTCGCCCGAGCGTCCAGGACGAGCTCGGCGCGAGGCGCGGTCGCGTCACCCGACAATGAAGCCCCCCGCAACGGTCTCGACCGAGGCCACGCTCGTCCGCCCGTCGAAGACGACGAAGGCGACCGTCGCCGTCCGGGTCTCGCCCGGCTCGAGCCGGCTGGCCGCGCCGCTCGCCACCGCCTCGTCGAGCTGCATCGGATGGCCGGTCCAGGGCTCGAGCGCCAGGTGGTAGTGGCCGCGCCAGCCGCCGTAGACCTGCCACAGCCAGACGGCCTGGAAGACGTCGGGCGGGAAGACGATCGCGAGCCCACGCCGGGCGGCCGTGTCGGTCAGGGCGACCCAGCCGTCGCGGAGCTCGGTGGCCCAGTGACCGCCAAAGACCATGGCGTCCGGCGGCGGGACCCGTCGCAGGTCACGCCCGCCTTCGGCCACCCCGGGACCGGAGAGCTGCGGCCAGGGGTAGGTCGTGCCGGGAGTCCCGAGCGACGGGTCCGATGACACGCCCACCAGCATCTGTCCCGCCGGGAGGTCGATCCGGTGCGCCGGCGAGACGGCCAACGCGGGGTGGATGCCCCAGACGTACGGCAGCGGCCGCCGGTCGAGGTTCGTCAGCCGGTAGCTCGCCCACAGGACGGGCTCGTCGCCTCGGAGCTCGAGGCGACGCTCCATGCGGGCGGCCGCGATCGTCGCCAGGCCCGTCGTCGTCATGGCGGCGGCGCCCTCCCCGGCCGCATCCTCGCGCGCCGACCACGGCACCGACCACAGCTCGCCCATGTACGGCAGCGGCTCGCCGTGAAGGTGGGCGACATCGCCGGTCGGAAAGATCTCGTCCCAGCCGCCCGACCACCAATCGTCGAAGTGAGCACCAAACGGCGCGCGTCGTGGCGCCGACCGCGGGTTGTGCCAGAGGAGGTCGCGATCGGCAGCCTTGTCGACGAGCTCGTGAACCTTGCCGCCGAGCTCTGGCAGGACGACGACCCGGAGGGCCCGGTTCTCGAGGATCCAGGCGTCGAAGCCGTGGACGGACCAGCCCTGGACCAGCCGCGCGCTCATCAGTCGACCATCATGCGGGCTGCTCGATCGTCCATCTCGCCCCTTCCGCCGTGCCCATCCGGTTCGTCACAGCTCGTAGATCCGAGCCGTGATGGCGCCGTCCACGACGATCTCGGCGCCGCTCACGAACGCCGCGTCGTCAGAGGCGAGGAAGACCGCGACGCGGGCGATCTCCTCGGGCGACGCAATCCGCCGGACCGGGTATTGACCCTCGACCCTGGCTCGAAAGGCGGCAGGATCCGGGTGGGCCCGGAAGAACGCCTGGTTCAGCTCCGTGTCCACGTCGCCCGGGCAGATCGCGTTGGCCCGGATCCCGTGCGGTCCGTAGGCAACGGCGATGCTCTTCGTGTAGCCGATGATCGCCGCCTTCGTGGCCCCGTAGACGGGCAGCAACGGATCGGCGGCAAAGGCGTTGACCGATGACATGTTGACGATCGCCCCACCGCCGTGGGCGACCATCGCCGGCAGGACCTCGCGACAGAAGAGGACGCAGCCGAGCAGGTTGACGTCGACGATCCGGTGGAAGTCCTCGACGCGAACATCGGCGGCGAGGGATTCGACCTGGACGGCGGCGTTGTTGACGAGGATGTCGACCCGCCCCCGCTCCTCGAGCACCCCGGCGACGACGCGGCGGACATCCGCCTCCCGGGACACGTCCGCGGCTTCGAAGCCGGCGCTGCCGCCCTCGGCCAGGATCGCCGCGGCCGCCGCTCTCCCGGCCTCCGCGAGGACGTCAACGCCGATGACGTGGGCTCCCTCGGCGGCATAGGCCCGCGCGATGGCCAGGCCGATGCCTCGTGCGGATCCGGTCACGATCGCGACGCGACCTTCGAGCCTGGCTGCTCTCTTACGGTCGTCCATCAGCCCGCCTCGCCTCAGGCGAGGATGACCTCGATGCCCATCTCACGCGCCCGCTCCAGGACGTCGGGGTCGGCGCCCTCGTCGGTGATGAGCACGTGGATGGCCTCAAGCTCGACGATCGGCGTGAACCCGCGACGGCCGATCTTGGTCGAATCGGCAACGGCGGCAACCCGCCTGGCGCGGGAGGCCATCGTCGCTCCAACCTCGGCCACGAGCACGTGTGGCGTCGTCAGGCCCGTCTCCACGGTCAGGCCGTCGCAGCCGATGAACACCATGTCCGCCGACAGGTCGCGCAGGTCGGCGATCGTGTTCGGGCCGACGAGGGCCTCGTGGTCGGGCAGGTAGAGCCCGCCCAGGCAGACCAGGTGCGGGCCATCCCAGCCCGAGATCTCACGGATGACCGGCAGTGAGTTCGTCACCACCGTGATGGCATTGCCCCGTTGGAGGGCCGGCGGGACTGCGGTCGCGACCTGGGCGACTGTCGACCCGGAGTCGAACACGACGATGTCCCCGGCCGAGA
>Ga0214472_10000510_pt1 | contig 47544 bp, 37 predicted proteins | sample RVTome_6_FD_207662 | JGI IMG/M metagenome (GOLD analysis project Ga0214472, IMG submission 207662) | Soil microbial communities from uranium-contaminated site in the Upper Colorado River Basin, Wyoming, United States - RVT140D175 | ecosystem: Environmental > Terrestrial > Soil > Contaminated >...
GCGGGCCTTTGAGGCCGATGCGTCGCGTCAGATCCGTGGCCTCGATCTCCTCGGCGACAGCAGTGATACGAGTGAGGGGACGGAGGGCGCGTCCCGCCACGAACCAACCGACCACGAGAGACAGGACAAACAGGACGATGACGACGATCACCGTGATCCACGCCACCTGGTTCAGGATGAACTCGCGAACCAGGCTCTCGAGCGTGCGAATCTGCTGTTCCTCGATCTGCGGGATGAGGATCGTCGTTCCGTTCACGTCGACCGCCTGGCCCCCGGTGACGACCTGGCGCGTCATCGTCAGGCCCCGCACCGTGTCGAGCACGGCGAGGTACACGACCCCGAGCGCCAGACCTCCGAAGCCGAACACCACCGCCGAGGTGATCCACGACAGGCGAAAACGCAGCGACTTGGTGATCGGCGGGAGGTCCATGCCGCCGATCAGGCTATCGGCGGCACGCTAAGCGCGAGGTAAACCGACGGGCGTCAGGGGGTGCGGATGACGTAGCCGCGTCCCGGCACCGTCTCGATCACGGCCGGATCGCCCAGCTTCTTTCGCAGGTTCGAGATCGTGACTCTGACGGTGTTGGTGAAGGGATCGGCCATCTCGTCCCACACGTGTTCGAGGAGGTGTTCCTGGCTGTGAACCACGTCCGGGTTGGCCAGGAAGTACTCGAGCAGGGCGAACTCCTTGGCCGTCAGGCCCAGCTCCCTGCCGCCCCGGGCGGCGTGGAAGCGGGCGGGGTCGAGAACGATGTCGCCCAATTCCAGGACGGGAGCACCACCCTGCTCACGACGAAGCAGAGCGCGTACCCGCGCCTCGAGCTCGGCGAAGGCGAACGGTTTGACCAGGTAGTCGTCGGCGCCGGCGTCGAGACCGCGGACACGATCGTCCAGGGTGTCACGGGCGGTCAGCATCAGGATGCGAGGGGCTTCCCCGTCCAACGTGGGCACGCCCCCGGTCTTCAGCCCGGTGGCGAGGTCAACGCCCGCCCCATCCGGCAGGTTCCAGTCGAGGATGACGAGGTCGTGCGCCGCCGATGCCAACGCCATCTCCGCCTGCGTGATCGAGCCGGCCAGGTCCACGGCGTGCCCGCGGCGTGCCAGCCCGCGGCGGATCGCAGCGGCGAGATCGGGCTCGTCCTCGACGATCAGGATGCGCACGGAACCAATCTCGCAGACCGGCGTTGAGGAGGCGAGTTGTACCGTGAGTCTCCATGACGCGACCACTGGACCGGCATGCCGCCGTCCTCTTCGACCTCGACGGCGTCCTCACGCCCACCGCCGAGGTTCATCGCCGGGCATGGAAGCGGACCTTCGACCGGGCCATCGCCGCCCACGTCGGTCCCGACGCCGATCCTTTCACCCTCGACGACTACTTCACATATGTCGACGGCAAGCCCCGATACGACGGGGTCCACAGCTTCCTCGTGTCTCGCGGGATCGTTCTCCCGACCGGCCGGCCCGCCGATCCGCCCTCACTCGAGTCGGAGACCGGAATCGGGAACCTCAAGAACGACGAGTTCCTGACCGTGTTGCAGGAAGAGGGTGTCGTCCCTTACCCGGGGTCGGTGACGCTCCTCGATCACCTGCAGGACAAGGGGGTGGCCGTGGCTGTCGTGTCGTCCAGCGCCAACGCGGTCGCGGTCCTGGAAGCCGCCGGATTGCGAGACCGCTTCGACATCGTGGTCGACGGCGTCGTGGCACGGCAGCGGGGCCTTCCGGGCAAACCGGCACCGGACACCTTCCTCGCCGCGACGGCCGATCTCGACTGCAGCCCGGTGGACGCCGTGGTGGTGGAGGACGCCATCTCCGGTGTCGAGGCGGCGGTCGCCGGCGGATTCTCGCTGGTCGTCGGCGTCGACCGAGAGGAGCAGGCCGCAGCGCTGTGGCAGGCCGGCGCCCACGTCGTCGTCACCGACCTGGCCGACCTCGTCGCGGAAGCCTGAACCCCACCGGCGGTAGGCCTAGGCTCCGCCCGCATGATCGGACGCCACCGGACCGACCTCCCCGTCGACGTGTATCCGAACGACCCCTGGGCCCTCGTCGAAGAGACCTTCGCCCCCAGGTTCCTCTATCTCACCGAGACGATCTTCGCCCTGTCGAACGGATTTCTCGGCATCCGGGGGACGGTGGACGAGGGCACGCCGGTCCACCTGCACGGCACCTACATCAACGGATTCCACGAGACGTGGCCGATCACGCACGCCGAGCCGGCGTACGGGCTGGCCCGGACGGGCCAGACGATCGTGAACGTGCCAGACGCCACGTCGATCCGCGTCGAGGTCGACGGCACGCGACTCTCGTTGAACAAGCTGCGGGATGTCGCCCAGCGCCGATGGCTCGACTTCCGGCAGGGGGTGCTCGAGCGTCGGGTGGAGTTCATGGCCCAATCCGGTGTGAAGGCGACGGTGCATTTCCGGCGTCTCGTCTCGCTGGAGATGCGGGCGGTGGCGGCCTTCGCGGTCACGGTCGACGTCGACCGGCCGGCGCGCGTCGTCGTCACGTCGCGCATGGTGAACCGACAGGACCGCGACCAGGTCGAGGACATGTCCGAGGATGATCCTCGCCGCGCCCAATCCTTCTCGCGTCGTGTGCTCGAGCCGCGGGCAGCGACCCTCGAAGGGCTCCGGTTCTCCCAGGGTTGGGTCACGGCTCGCAGCAGGCTCGGTCTCATCGCATCCGTCGACCATCGACTATCCCAACCCGCCGACATGGTGCTCAACCGCGATGCCGACGACTTCGGCCATCGGTTCACGACCGAGGTCTCCCCCGGCACGCCCTTCACCGTCGAGAAGTTCGCCCACTATCGCCTCAGCCCCGAACGGCCGGAGGAACGAGACCGTGTCGCAGTCACCGCCGATCTCGATCAGTGCATCGAAGCCGGATTCGAGGGTCTGGCGGCGGCGCAGAGCGAGTGTCTCTCACGCCTGTGGGACCGTGCCGACGTCGAGGTCGGGACAACGGCGGACACGCAACGGGCCATCCGCTGGACGCTGTTCCAGATGTTCCAGGCGGCGGCGCAGCTGAAAGGTGCCTCGATCCCCGCCAAGGGGCTCACCGGTCAGGCATATGACGGACACTATTTCTGGGACACCGAGATCTACCTCCTGCCCTTCCTCGCCAGAGCCCTCCCGGACAAGGCGAGGGAGATACTCCTCTTTCGCTACAACATGCTCGGCTCCGCCCGCCACCGAGCAGCCGATCTCTCACAGCGCGGGGCGTTGTTCCCATGGCGGACCATCACCGGCGAGGAAGCGTCCGCCTACTTCCTGGCCGGAACGGCGCAGTACCACATCAACGCCGACGTGACGTACGCCATCCGCAGCTACGTGGAGGCGACCGGCGACGAGGACTTCCTGTGGGATTTCGGGGTCGAGATCGCCGTCGAGACGGCGCGGCTCTTCGAAGACCTCGGTTTCTACCGCCACAACCGCTTCCACATCCACGGCGTGACCGGCCCCGACGAGTACACCGCTCTCGTCGACGACAACGCATACACCAACGCGATGGCTCGCATGAACATGCGCTATGCGGCCGAGGTCGCGTCGCGAATGGCCGAGGAACTGCCGGAACGGTGGTCGGAGCTCGTCGGACGCCTCGACATCGAGGACGACGAGATCACGCGTTGGCGGCTGGCCGCAGACGCCATCTACATCCCGCACGACACGGACCTTGGGATAACGCCGCAAGACGACGACTTCTTGAACAAGCAACCCTGGGACTTCGACGGCGTGCCTGCCACGAAGTACCCGCTGCTACTCCATTTCCATCCGCTCGTCATCTACCGCTTCCAGGTCCTGAAACAGGCGGACGTCGTCCTGGCCGACTTCCTCCTCGGAGAGGAGTTCAGTCCGGATCTGAAACGGGCGAACTTCGACTACTACGACCCGATCACGACGGGCGACTCGTCGCTCTCCGCCTGCGTCCAGTCGATCATGGCCGCAGAGATCGGATATCGCGCCAAAGCGATGCAGCATTTCATGCACGCCCTGTTCATGGACATGGCGGACCTGGCCGGGAACACCACGGACGGGGTGCACATGGCGTCGGCCGGTGGGGTGTGGCTCGCCATCGTCCATGGATTCCTGGGGCTGCGGCGTCACGGCGAGTTGCTCAGGTTCACGCCGCGGTTGCCCTCGGACTGGACCCATCTCGACGTCAACCTCGCCCACCGGGGACGCCAACTGCGGATCGGGCTGCGCCGAGGCTCGTTGACCATCGACCTGGAAGGCGAGCCACTGACCATCGAGGTCGGCGACGAGCAGTTGGTGGTCGGGCCGGGAACGACCGAGGTTCCGCTCAGCCCGCCGCCGCAACAGTGAGCGTGAGCGTGACCGCCTCCGAGTCGTATAGGAGTGTGTAGCGGACTCCTCCTGTCTCGACGGATCCGTCGATTCCCTCGAGCAGCGGTTGGCGAACGTTGAAACCGAGCTGGCCGAGAAGGGCGGCCCGACCTTCGGGGGACCGAGCCGGATCGACGACGGCGACGGCGACGCCCAGCGCCTGTATCCCTATCCGGTCGTACTCTGCGGGTCCGGTCGGATCGATGACGATCGAGAACTCGTCGAGCGTACCGTCAGGCTGTACCACTCCCACCATCGCCGCGTAGGACGTGAAACGCTCCTGGAACGGACCGATGATCGGGAAGGCGTCGAACTCGAGGACTCCATCCACCGTGCCTCCGAAGGCGTCCCATCGGGTGACGAACTCGGGGGCGGGCACGTCGAAGATCGTCGTGCCGCCGGGAGGAGAGGTGGCCGGCGCCTGACCATCGGTGGTGGTCTGCTCCATGACGGTCGTGGTGACCGGAGGCAGCGTCGTATCCGACAACGGGAGCGCCGGAGGGGGCTCGATGTCGCTCTCGTAGTTCTGGACGAAGTCGATGGCACGCGGCGTCAGGTAGGCGAAGATCGCGATCACGGCCAGCACCCCGACGATGACGGCGGCGACCCGAAGACGGGCGCCCCTGGCAACCGACTTCTGTCGCATCTCGCGCAGGGAACGCTGACTCGCCATCACCTCTTCTGCGACCTCGTTGGGACCGAAGCTGAAGTCGTCGTCTGCCTCTCCGCCATCGGCGTCGGTGCTTCGCCCGGCGGCGATGGACCCGATGGCTGCCGACAGGCGGTCGAGTGCGGACCCGCCCAGGAACCCGCGCACGCCGACCTCGTCGTCGACGTCGGAGAACTCGATGTCGACCTCGTCCACCGGGTCCTCGTCGTCCATTTCGAACAGCCCGGACGGGGGGTGGCCGTCGTGGATCGCATCGACCTCGGCGTCGACCGACCAGTCTTCGGCTTCGTCGGGTTCGACGTCGAATTCCTGGTCGCGAGCCGGAGTATCGGAGTCGACGTGCGGAGTGTCGGCTGCATGAGCCGCCGTCACCTCGACGGCGCCCCCTTCGACGATGTCGTCGTCGTTCTCGCCCAGGTCGGCGGGTTCCCCGCCGAATTCGAACACATCGGTGTCGTCGGCGACGAGGGTGTACTCGGGGAGCGGCTCCTCGGCGACGGGCGAGGCAGCGGCGTCCCCCTCTTCGGCCGTCGGGATGATGGTCGGAGGCCGGGGAGGCGTGGACGAGCCGAAAAGGAACGCGACGGGGTCGTCGGGAACGGGGACCGAATCCTCGTCGTCCGAGGCGGTGACGTCCGGTGACGCCTCGGAGAACCGCCCCGACAGCTCCGGCGGTTCGGTCAGGCGTGAGACGAAGGAATGGAACCCGATCGGATCGGTCGGTGTGAAGACGACATCGTCATCATCGACCTGGAGCCTGAACGCCCCTTGCCTGCCCGGCAGCGGCTCGATGTGGCACTCGTCGATCGGCCATGCCCCCAACTCGTCGCCGGCGACGCTCATGCGCAGCGTCGTCCCGCCGATCAATTCGAGCTCGACGTCGAGATCGTCACCGTTGCCGGTGACGAGCAGACCGCTGTGTGTGTAGTTGTTGTTCACGATGGTCATTGTCAGGTCCAACTACAACATCGGTCGCGGCCGCCGGTGACTTGAAGGGGCTTCGATGGGCCCGACGACCCAATCGGAATCGCCCGATCAGCGGGAGCAGCCCGAACTGGCATACCAATGGGACCAACCGCCGTGGTCGTATACGAGCCACGCCGCCACGGCCACGTTGGCGACCGGGTCGAACACGTCGGCGCCTGCCCATCCCGCTGCCGCGGAGCGCGATCCCCACAGGCTCCCGAGATGCTGGAAGAGCCCGCTCGCCGTCGACACCGGGTTCTTGGCCAGCGGATCGCCGCCGGATTCGCAGGCGATGACACGAAGCGCCTTGGCAACGTGACGAGGTTCGAAGAACTGCTCGACGAGCGGGCGCCAGTCGGACACGGAACCGACATGTTCCGGGACCAGGTCGTAGGCATCGAAGGGAACGTCGACGCCACCGGCCACGACGGTGATGGCGCACGAAGCGCCGGGCAACGCCAGGCGACACCCCGGCGGCAGTGATCGCGCCGGCTCGGACTCCCGCGCCGGCGCGAGCTCACCGGCATAGGGGAACTCGGCGTGGATTCCGGTCAACTGCACCGGACTGAGCCGGGTCTCGTCCGTGAGGCTCCAGGCACCTCCGGAGAAGAGGATCATCAACAGCGTGAGGGCTCCTGCCACGTAGGACGCGAGGGCGCGCATCACTCACCTCGGTTCAGGGGAAAGAACGGTGAACGTCTGAGCGGAAACCATACCGGGTGGCGAAATTCGACCAAAACCCGCTCAGGCGTCGTTGATCGCGAAGAGGAGCGACTCGAACGTGGAAACGTAGCTGAGCGTGTACGAGACGCCGTCGACCTCCACCTCCCCTTCGAGGGCGGTGAGGTCGGGATCGCCGATGGACAGTCCCATCACCGCCAGCACCTCGGCGCGCTGTTCGCGCTCGAGGGCTGGATTCGCCACGGCGATCGCCACCCCGAGCGCCGAGAGGGCGACCTGGTCGTCCTCTCGGTCTCCGGTCGGATCGATGACCAGCACGATCGACTCGATCGTCCCGTCTCCCGCCGTTCGCCCCTGCATGACGAGGTGGGGGGTGAGCTGTGACTCGAAGCGGCCCGGCGGCAGTGTCCCGCGAATCTGCACCGGGACGCCGAAGGCGGTGGCAGTCAGATTCCACTCGGTCGTGAACTGCTCAACGGTCTGCTCGAACAGCGGCGGCGGAGCGGCGATCGTGGAGCTGATCGTGATCGTCGTGCCGGCGAAGTCGACGGCGTCGCCCCGCCACTGGATCGCTACCCAGCCCAACACCAGGATCCCTGCTGCGACCACGATCAGGCCGGCGACCCGTCCCAGCCATCCGGCGAACCCGGTGGCTCGGGAGTATGTCTCGCCATCGCTCCCGAGGCCCGCCGGCCCATCCACGGCGGGTAGGTCGAGGACCACGCCGATGCGGTCCGCCAGTGTCGACGCCCGGAAGCGCTGGGCGGCGGCCGTGGCGAACGTCGGAAGGTCCTCCGGCTCGAAGACCACCTTCTCACCGTCGAGGGAGAGGATCACGGCGCCCCGGCCGCTGCGGGCGACGCGGCAGTACTTCACGGGCCAGACCCCGATGAGCTTTCCTTCCGTCCGGAGAGTCAGGTTCTCCTCGTCGAAATCGAGATCCACCGGAACCTGCTCACCGTCATCGAGGGTGATCGTGCCGGCGAAGGTATCCACAACACCGAAAACGCTAGTGGCGTGCGCGAACGGATCGTCACCATCCCCGCGGCCTGTTCACCAGTCCAAGTGTACGGAGCGGCTCCCCGGTCTCAGGACCGCGAGGAGAGAGCGACCGGTCGAAGATCGAAGCTCAACGGTGCCCGGAACGACACACGGAAGGTGGCGCCTCCCCCCGGCGTCTCGGTGACCGATACACGGCCACCCATGGAGTCGACGAGGGACTTCACGATCGCCAGTCCGAGGCCGGAGCCTTCCCGCGATCTCCGATCGGGACGTTCGAGCTGGACGAACCTGTCGAATATCCGCTCACGGTCCTCGGGTGCGATACCCGGACCGTGATCGGCCACGACCAGGGTGAGGCCGACCCCCTCGCGCACGGTCGAGACCTCGACATCGGTGCCACCGCCGTACTTCACGCCGTTCTCGATGAGGTTGCGGACGACCTGGGTGAACTGATCGGGATCGGCGGCGATGACGTCCGACGGCTTCACGTCGACGCTGATGCCGTCAGACCCCACGAGCGGCACGACCTCTCCGACGACATCCGCCACACTCACAGGCACGAGCGTCGACTTCAGGTTGCCCCTATCCAGCCGCGACGCCACGAGGAGATCGTTGATGAGACGCTCGAGCCGGGTCGACTGACGTCGGGCGGAGTCAACGAGCTCGGACACGACCGTGTCCTCTTCGATGAGCCCTGGACGCATGAGCGTGTCGAGTGCCCCCCGAATCGACGTCAGGGGTGTGCGCAGCTCGTGGGACACGACCGACACGAAGTCGCTCTTCATCTGGGCCACCTCACGCAGCCGATGGTTGAGATCCTCGGCTTCCCGTTGACGGTGTAGTTGCGCCAGCACGAGTCCGGCCGGGGCGGACAGGACTCGCAACTCGTCGATGTCCCTCCCGTCGTAGGTGCCCTTGGTGGGATCACCGACCAGCACGACGCCGACACGCCGGCCCTCGACGATGAGGGGTGCCGCCATGGCCACGTCGACGCCGAGCTTCCCGAGGAGCCCCTCGCGCTCCTTCTTGCACGCGTCGACTCTCACCGTGAGGGGCTGATCCGACCAAAACGCCCTGGAGACGAATACCGGGTCGCGGAGCGGCGCCTCGGGGAGTACGTCGAGTTCGACCGGATGACCGTCGATGACGACGGGATTGACGACACGGAGGACCCCGCGGTGCTCGTCGGCCACGACCCAGGCCCCCACGCTCGAGCCCAGGTACGTGGCGAGCCGGTCGAGGAGCACGGGCACCGTCTCTGAGACGGAACTCGAGGCGTCGAGCGTCGAGGCCAGCGCGTACAACCGCTGATAGGCGGCTCGCTCCCGTGCGAGGTCCGCAACGTGGTCCCGTTCGCTCACCGCCGTCCGCTCGAGCTGCCGGGCGAAGAACCCCACTGCCAGGGACGTGACGGCGACGATCAGGAGCGGACCGGCGATGTCCACGGCGGCGTACCCGGTCCGGGTGGAGTACGAGGCGGCGACCAGCGCCAGCGTGAGCAGGGTCACGTACACGTGCCGCAGTGGGGTGAGCACGAGTCCGGTCATCACCACCACAGCCACGAGGAGCGGGCGGGTGGACGTGGCCAGTTCGGGCGACAGTGCGAGCCCACCGAGCACCATCGCCACGATCACCGACCACAGCCACGCCGCCCAGGACTCGGGGGTGGCAGCCGCTCGCTCCCACGGGACCCGGGTCGCCAGGCCGAGCCCGACGAGCGTCACCCCGAGGAAGGCGGCGGAGACCGAGTCCGGTCTGAACCCGTCGATGATCGCCACGATGCCCAGGACCAGGACTGCGGCGAACAGGACGGGAACCGACGCTCGGAGCACGGCGGCACGAAAGACGGAGAGCGGATCACCCGGGGCCAGCCCGGCCTCGGGTGATCCGGTCCCCGTCGCCGCGTGTTTCCCGCGGTCACGGACCCGACTCGGCGTTGCGCGCATACCCCCTCCCTTCGTCATCTCGGACCCGACGAGGCGAGCAGCATCCCCACTCCGCCCAAGCTGACTAGTCACCGCCCACCGGCCCAGGAGCGGCGACATGAGAACATGGGGCCATGACGATCGAACGAGAGACACTCACCTGGGATCGATACGGCGAGGCGGTGCGCCGGCTCGCCCGTCAGGTGGCGGATGACGGATACCGGCCGGACATCATCCTCGCCATCGCTCGCGGCGGACTGTTCGTGGCGGGTTCCCTCGGCTACGCCCTCAGCGTCAAGAACCTGTACGTCATGAACATCGAGTACTACACGGGCGTCGGAACCCGGCTCGACGTGCCCGTGATGCTCCCGCCGTACCAGGACGAGATGAACCTCGACGGCGCTCGCATCCTGATCGCCGACGACGTGGCCGACACCGGCAACACGATCAAGGTCGTCCACGAGCATTGTCAGAACAGGGTCGCCGACGTGCGCACCGCCGTTCTCTACCAGAAGCCCCACTCACTGGTCGACTGTGAGTACGTCTGGAAGTACACAGAGAGATGGATCAACTTCCCCTGGTCGACCAAACCGCCGATCGTCGGTCCGCCCGGAGGCGGCGAGATGATCCTCGACGCCTGACGCATCAGCCCTCGAAGTACCGCTCCAGGGAGTGCCACACGCTGGGATAGTCGTCCTGCAGTGCCGGGATCGAACCGGCATATGCGGTCGGGATCAGCGGATATCGCGTCTCGAACATGAACGACATCGTGTCTGACAGCTTCTCGGGTCCGAGATCCGACGTCGTCGCCTTGATCCACGCGTCGTGGTCAGGGCCATGTGGGAAGTACATGTTGTGCAGACTCATCCCACCCGGGTTGAAACCCTCCTCCTTGGCGTCGTACACCCCGTAGAGGATGCCCATGAACTCCGACATGACGTTCTTGTGGTAGTACGGCGGCCGGAAGGTGTGCTCCCCCACCAGCCACCGGTCGGCGAACACGACGAAGTCGACGTTGGCGACGCCCGCATCGGGCGACGGAGAGGTGAGCACCGTGAAGATCGAAGGATCGGGGTGGTCGAAGCTGATCGAACCGACCACGTTGAACGTCCTCAGGTCGTACTTCCACGGTACGTGGTTGCCGTGCCATCCGACGACATCGAGCGGCGAATAGTCCGTCGCGACCGCGAACACCCGGCCGTCGAACTTCACGTACAACTCTCCGGAAGCTTCGACGTCTTCGAATGCCGCGACCGGATGGAGGAAGTCACGCGGGTTGGCGAGCCCGTTGGCACCGATCGGTCCCCGCTCGGGCAGTTCGAGCAAGGTGCCGTAGTTCTCGCAGATGTAACCGCGAGCGCTCTCGTCGAGGAGCTCGACCCGGAACACCATGCCACGCGGCATGAGGGCCACCTCCCCCGGCGCCACGACCAGGACCCCGCATTCGGTGACGAATCGCAGGCGACCCTCCTGCGGAACCACCAGCAGCTCGCCGTCGGCGTCGTAGAAGTAGGTGTCGGTCATCGATTCGCTCGCCATGTAGATGTGGGCCGCCATGCCCCGCTGCAGGTGGGCATCGCCGTTCGTGGCGATCGTCCTGATACCGGTGAAGAAGGTGGTCGGTTCGTCGGGGAAGGCGGGCGGGTTCCAGCGCAGCTGGCCGATCGGCGGATCCGACTCCCGATTCGGCGCCGTGCGGATGTGGTGACGCGAGGTCTCGGCGAAGCGCCAGGCATGGCGCACCGACGGACGAATCCGATACATCCAGGTCCGCCGGTTGCGTTGGTTCGCCACCGTGAAGGCGGTACCCGACAGCTGTTCGGTGTAGAGCCCGAGCGGCGGTCTCTGCGGATTGTTCCGCCCCACCGGCAGCGCACCCGGACGTGCCTCGGAGGCGAACTCGTTGCCGAATCCCGACTGATACTCGGGCTCACTCATGTCCGTCATGTCCTGTCTCCTGTCGGACGGACGGTACCGACCGTCACTCCGGATCGGCGGCCAGGCGGAACCCGAGATTCTGCGTCGTCGAGTCCTCGTCGTTGCGCGAGCGGGCAGCGCATCGGTAGCGATTGCAGTAGGAGTCGTGACACAGGAACGAACCGCCCTTCGTGACCCGGCCCGTCGGCACGGCTCGGTCGGCGGTCCACTCCCACACGTTCCCCACGGTGTTGTACAGGCCGAACCCGTTCGGGCCGTACGCCGTGACCGGGGCGCTGCCCCGCCACCCGTCGTCGCCGGTGTCATGGGTGGGAAACTCGCCCTCGAAGATGTTCGCCCTGGCGCTCGCCCCCGTCGGGAAGTCGTCTCCCCACGGGTAGCGGCATCCCTCGAGGCCGCCCCGCGCCGCATACTCCCACTCGGCCTCGGTCGGAAGCCTGCCCCCCGCCCAGACGGCATACGCATTCGCATCGCGCCACGAGACGTGAACCACCGGATGATCGAGCCGATCGGAGACATCCGAGCCGGGGCCCTCTGGTTGCCGCCAAGCGGCGTTGTCGACTCTTCTCCACCAGGGGGTTCCGGGAACGGGTGGGGCGGAAGCGAGAAGACCGGGGTCGATCAGACCCTGAAACACGAACGACCAGCCGAACCGCTCTGCATCCGTGACGTGACCGGTCTCGTCGACGAACGAGCCGAACTCGGCGTTCGTCACCGCCGTCCGGCTGATCCGAAACGCGTCTACCGCCACCGTGCGCACCGGGCCTTCGCCGTCGCCGTGGTGGCCCAGACCCTCGTCCGAACCCATTCGGAACGCCCCGCCGTCGAGTGCGACCAGCGTGTCGTCCGTCACAGGGCGATGATGGGGTCGAGAAGCAACTCGGGATGGTCGCGCTCGATCGCCTCCAGCCGGTGGCGATTGGTGAAGAGCGCCACCGGAACCCCGGTGCTGCGCCGTGTGACCTCCACGCCTCTCACGTCCTCCAGCAGTTCGGCGCCGTCGTCATCGGTTCGGCGGGCGACGTTCCATGGCGTGGACTCGAAGAGAACGGCGGCGTTGAACTCGTGCTCCAGTCGATGAAGCGCCACCTCGTACTGCATCTCGCCGACCGCCGCCACGATGGGCTCGCGCTCACCACCTTCCGCAGTACGGAGGATCTGGATGACACCCTCCTCATCGAGCTGCGTGATCCCCCTGCGGAACTGCTTGTACCGGGCGGTGTCGAGGTTCCTCGCCAACCGGAAGAACTCGGGAGCGAATGTCGGGATGGGCGGATAACGGACGCCGCCGTTAATCGACAGCGTGTCGCCTATCAGGAGATCGGTGGCGTTCACGAGCGCGACGATGTCACCGGGAAAAGCGATTTCGACCGTGTCCCGCTCGCGCCCGAAGACCTGGTGGGCGTACTTTGTCGAGATGGTGCGTCCAGTCCGGTCGCTGGTCAGGGTCATCCCTCGCTCGAACCGGCCCGTGCACAGGCGCATGTAGGCGACCCGGTCGCGGTGGCGGGGATCGAGGTTCGCCTGGATCTTGAACACGAAACCGGAAACCTCCCCGTCGAGCGCCTGCGGCACTCCGGCGCAGTCGTCGCGTGGCAACGGGCTGGGTGCCATCGCGTCGATCGCCCCCAGGAGCAGACGCACACCGAAGTTCCACAGAGCGGAGCCGAAGAAGACGGGAGTGCTCTCGCCGGCCATGAAGCGCTTGGCATCGTGGTTTGCCTCGACCTCGTCCAACAGCGCCAACTCCCCGAGCGCCCCCTCCCGCCACTCGTCGCCATCCGCCAGGTCCTCGTCGAGAGTCAGGCGATGCTCGGCGCCCATCTTGGTTCCACGCGGCGTTCGTTCGAACTCCCAGAAGGTGTCGTCACGCCGGTCGACGACACCCTGGAAGTCCTGCCCGCTGCCGACCGGCCACGTGACGGGGGTGGCCGCGATCCCGAGTTGGCGTTCGATGTCATCCAAGATCTCGAGCGGTGGCATGCCCGGTCGGTCGCACTTGTTCACGAACGTGATGAGCGGGATTCCCCGAGCCTGGGCCACCTGAAAGAGCTTGAGGGTCTGAGCTTCGATCCCCTTGGCCCCGTCGATGACGATCACCGCCGAATCGACCGCCGAGAGGACGCGGTAGGTGTCCTCCGAGAAATCGCGGTGACCGGGAGTGTCGAGGAGGTTGAAGAGTCGGTCGCCGACCTCGAATTGGAGCACGGTCGAGGTGATGGAGATGCCTCTCGTTCGCTCCATTTCCATCCAGTCGGACGTGACGTCGCGCCTACCCGAGCGCGCGCCGACGGCACCCGCTTCGCCGATCGCACCCGAGAACAGCAACAGCTTCTCGGTGAGGGTGGTCTTGCCGGCGTCCGGGTGGGAGATGATGGCGAACGTCCGGCGACGCCGCGCCTCGGTTGCGACGGCATCGGCCATCGGACCTCCCGACGTGGAACGCCGCCAAGGGTACCGCGATCCGGGTGGCCCTCCGCCGAGCGAGATCCGCCCTATCGGAACGGCGAGATCGCGAATATCCTTCGCGATATGCCGATCTTCCCCCAGAACGTGATCGGGGTGATCTGGGACTTCGACAAGACCCTGATCCCCGGCTACATGCAAGCACCGCTGTTCGCCCGCTTCGGCGTCGATCCGGTGACGTTCTGGGCGGAGTCCGACGGGCTCGACGAGTACTACCGAGCGCGCGGCGCCGGCATGACGAACGGCGACACCCTCTACCTGAACCACATACTCACGTACGTCCGCGAGGGCCGTATGCGGGGTTTGAACAACGATCTACTGCGCGAGTTGGGCGGCGAGATCGAGTTCTACGCGGGCATGCCCGAGTTTCTCGGCCTCCTCAAGAAGCAGATCGAGTCCGACCCCGCCTACGCCGAACACCAGATCACCGTCGAGCACTACATCGTCTCGTCTGGCCTCCGCCAGATGGTCCTCGGGAGCGCCGCCGCGTCGTTCGTCGAGAAAGTATGGGGTTCGGAGTTCTCCGAGGAGGTTGCTCCACCCGGCTACCTCGAGTCGGGGCAGATGTTCTCCGGGGACGACCGGGAAATCCGACAGATCGTCTACACGATCGACAACACGTCGAAGACACGAGCCGTCTTCGAGATCAACAAGGGCGCCAACCGTCACCGAAACATCGACGTGAACTCGAAGATCGCCCACGAGGATCGTCGCGTCCCTTTCCAGAACATGGTCTACGTCGCCGACGGGCCGAGCGACGTCCCCGTCTTCAGCGTCATCGAGAAGCACGGGGGCAAGACGTTCGCCGTGTACCGCCCGGGGTCGGAGAACGAGTTCGAGCAGGTCAACCGACTGCTGGAACAGGATCGGATCGACGCCTACGGGCCGGCCGACTACACCGACGGCAGCCAGACGGCGATGTGGCTGATGCACACGGTGCGAGGCATCGCCGATCGAATCGTCAGCGACCGATCCCAGGCACTGTCGGAGCGTCTCGGCCCGCCGCCCGGCCACCTGAGCGAGTGATCGGCGCAGGCTCCAATCCGCCGGGACGCGAAAACCGCACGGACCGTAGGATCGGGCGATGTCGCTGACGACCACCATCGCCGGGAGTCTCCCCAAACCGGGTTGGCTCAGCACGCGGGAACAGCTCTGGGCGGAATGGCGTGCCGACGGAGAGGCGCTGGCCGAGGCGAAGCGCGACGCGGTGCGGCTGGCGGTGGCCGACCAGGAAGCGGCCGGCGTCGACATCGTCACCGACGGGGAGCAGACCCGGCGCCATTTCGTGACGACGTTCATCGAGGGTCTCGAAGGCGTGGACAGCCGGCAGAGGGCAACAGTCACCATCCGACAGCGTTACGACGCCAACGTCCCCCGTGTCGTGGGCGAGGTCTCCCGATCCCGCAGCGTGTACGGAGAGGATGCCCGCTGGCTGCGTTCGGTCACGGCACGGCCCGTCAAGTTCCAGCTGCCCGGTCCGATGACGATGGTCGACACACTGCTCGACGAGCACTACCGGGACCGTCCGACACTGGCGATGCGGTTTGCCGAGATCCTCAACGAGGAGGCGCGGGAACTGGCCGACATCGGAGTCGACGTGATCCAGTTCGACGAACCGGCATTCAACGTGTTCACCGAGGAGGTGAAGACGTGGGGAATCGAAGCGCTGGAGATAGCCGCCGCCGGCGTCGACGCCACGACCGCCGTCCACATCTGCTACGGGTACGGGATCGAGCCGAACATCGAGTGGAAGAAGACACTCGGCGACGAGTGGCGGCAGTACGAGACGACGTTTCCGGTCCTCGCCGGTTCGACCATCGACCAGGTCTCCCTGGAGGTGGCGAACTCGCACGTGCCCCTCGATCTCCTGACGCTGCTCGGCGAGAAGGATCTGCTGGTGGGGGCGATAGACGTGGCCACGGAGGTGATCGAGACCCCCGAGGAAGTCGCCTCGGTACTGGAGGCCGTCATGAATCACGTGCCGGCGCACCGTATCTTCCCGTGCACCAATTGCGGGATGGTCCCGCTGGCTCGCGACGTCGCCTCGGCCAAGCTGCGGGCGCTGACCGCCGGGACCCTCCTGGTGAAGGGCCGCCTCTGATGACCGATCAGGCCCCGGGCGGCTCCCCGGCGGACGCGGGAGCCACGTCCCCGCCGTCGATCGGATCACCACGGTCGTAGATCGGGCTCCTGGCGAGAGCGACCAGCGACCGGTCCGGGTCGCCGGCGGCCGCCTGTTGAGCCGCCACCACCACTGCCGTGATGGGCACTGCCAGGAACGCGCCGACGATCCCGAACGCCACCCCGCCGATGGAGATCGCCAGGAGGATGACGAGGGGGTGGAGGGACAGGGACCGACGGAAGATGATCGGGTGCAGGACGCTGCCCTCCACCTGTTGCACGACGAGGACGATGCCCAGGACGATGAGCGCTTTGGTCAGCCCGCCGTTGACGAACACGACGGAGACCGCGAGAAGGCCCGAGAGGAAGGCGCCGACGATCGGGAAGAAGGCGCCGAAGAAGACCAGCACGGAGAGCGGGAGTACCAGCGGAGCTCCCACCACGAGCAGACCGATGCCGATGAACACTGCGTCCACGAGACCGACGAGGGCGAGACCGCGTACGTACGCAGCGAGGGTGGCCCACGACGCCGAGAGCGAGGCGTGCACGCGTTCGGGCTCGGACACGCGGCGCAGCAGCGCCTGGTACGCACGGTCGCCGTCCTTCAGGTAGAAGAAGGCCGAGATGAACAGGAATACGGCGCCTGTGACGACTTCGAGCGCGACCACCGCCCCACCCACGATCCCGGAGGTCAGACCGCCGATGTTCGACCGGAACGCCTCGATGGCATCGTTGATGTAGCCCTCGATCTCGGTCTCGGACAGCTTCAACGGACCTTCTTCGAGCCACGCCGCGAACGAGTCGACCGCCGCCTCGATGTCCTCGCCGAGTGGCTCCAGCCCATCCACGAAGGACGGGACGAGCAGGAACGCAAGCCCGGCGATGAAGGGAACGACGATGCCGATCCCCGCCCACGTCGCCGCCAACGGGGGCCAGCCGCGTGTCTTGAACCACTGGACGGGCGGGGCGAGAACCGCCGCAACGAAGAAGCCGAGGACGAGTGGGATGACGACGACCTTGACGGCGCCGATCGCGTAGAAGGTCACCACCACGGCCGCGATGACGACGAGGTAGCGCCAGCCGAAGGAAGCCGCCCGTTCAAGCGATGATCGGTGGGCGACGGGTAGCCCGCGACTGGCCGACCGTGCGGGGTCTCCCACCACTCAGACGATCTCGAGCGTGATCGGAACGTTGCCCTTCAGGGCCTGGGAGACGGGGCAGTTCTCCTTGGCGCCATTGGCGGCTTCGGCGAATCCCTCGTCCGAAAGGCCGGGGACCTCGCCTGACAGGACCAACTTCATGGCTGTGATGCCGGTGCCGGGGACGAAGGTCGCCGTCGCCGTGACGTCGAGATGGGCGGGCGGCGTTCCTCCTCGGGCGAGGGCGCCGGAGAGCGCCATCGAGAAGCAGCTGGCGTGGGCGGCGGCGATGAGCTCCTCCGGGCTGGTCTTGCCGCCCGACTCCTCGGAACGCGCCTTCCAGTCGACGTCGAGGGGGCCGGCGGCACCGGACGCCAGTGTGGCCCTGCCTGCTCCGGACATGAGGTCGCCTTCCCAGCGAACGGAAGCAGTCGAGTCGAGTGCCATGGTCGTGACCCTTTCGTGTGGCGTTCCATCGGAGCGTACCGGGGAGTCCGCGTGTCGCGGAGGCCGTCGAACCGTTCTGCTCTGCGGTGCGGTTCATTCCTGTACCGCTGCCCCGCTAAAACGCTCATGCCCGGGTGCGGCGGAGGAGGGGGTCGAGGGCGGCGAGGACTCGGTCGGCCGCCCGGAGCACGCGCCCGGCTGCACCCGGAGTCTCCGAATCCACGAGGTTTCCCATCACTTTGAGGGTGATGTCCGCCACGGACTGCGTGCCCACCGCCACCTTCAAGCCGGCGTCGAGTACCCACGGATGCCCGATGAGGAAGGAGAAGCGGCGGCCGGTGCGGAGAAATCCGTCGAACCGTTCGCCGATGAGCCGGTCGTACTCGTCCGAGGCCGACGCCGGATCCGCCACGAACAGGTCTGCGACGAGCATCCCCGACTCGAGGGCGTAATCGATGCCTTCGCCGTTCATCGGGTTGATGAGACCGGCAGCATCACCCACCGCCACCCAGCCGGGACCGTGGCGGCGCCGAGCCGTCATCGGAAGTCGCCACGCCCGCGGCTTCTCCAGGTAGGGGCCGACTCCCCACGATTCCCGGACCTGATCCCGATAGAGATCGATGAGCGAGTTGAGGTTGAGGTCCTTGTAGCCCTTCATCGTCGACAGGGCACCCACCCCGATGTTGACGGTCCCATCGCCGGCGGGAAACATCCATCCGTAGCCGGGGACGGAGTTCTCGTTGGCGTCCCGCATCGTCAGACAGGCCTCGATGTGGCGATCGGCGTGGCGGGGAGATTCGACGTACGAGCGGATGGCGATGCCGTAGGGGTCTCCGTCGATCCGGGTCGCCCCCAACATCCGCGCCACCGCGCCCGGCGCCCCGGTGGCGGCCACCACCAGTCCCGCCGACCACGTCTCTCCTCCGGCGACCACACCGACCACACGATCGCCTTCGAGGACGGGTGACGCCTCCATGTCCCAGATCAACTCGGCACCGGCGGCACCGGCGGCGTCGATGAGCGCCGCATCGAGTCGCCGGCGGGGCCATACCGCACCGTGTGCGGGGAAGCGACTGCTACCCGGCCACGGCAGCTCGCGAACGGTCCGTCCGGCGATCATCCGAAGACCGTCGATGTGGTGGGCATCGGCGAGGTCGATCTTGAGCTCGTTCAGCGCTCCCACGGCACGCGGCGTGAGACCGTCGCCACACACCTTGTCCCGTCCGTAGGCGGCCTTGTCGAAGACGACGACGGACGCACCCAGGCGGGCGGCCTGGATGGCGACCGCGGCGCCGGCGGGTCCGGCGCCGATGACGGCGATGTCGGCGGATCTCATGCGGCGCCGCCGAGGTTATCCATCCGCCGCCGCCACCTGGGTTCCGGCCGGGACCGTAGAGTCGGGCGCATGGAGCTCTACGTGATTCTCGCGCTCTTCGCGATCGTGGCCGTGTGGTTCGTCGCCACCTACAACCGATTGGTGGTCGGCCGCAACCGCGTGGACAACGCATGGGGCCAGGTCGACGTCCAGCTGGGACGGAGAAACGACCTCGTCCCCAACCTGGTGGAGACGGTCAAGGGTTACGCATCCCACGAGCAGGAGACCCTCGACCGTGTCATCCAGGCCCGCAACCGGGCACAGGCGGCATCCGGACCGGAGGAGGCCGCGCAGGCCGAGAACCTCCTGACGAGCGCGCTGCGCCAGCTCTTCGCGCTGGCCGAGGCATATCCCGACCTGAAGGCTTCCGAGGGTTTCCGCGACCTTCAGGCTCAGCTCACCGATACCGAAGACAAGATCGCCGTCGCCCGTCAGATCTACAACGACACCGTCCTGACCCACAACAATCGCTGTCAGACGGTACCGTCGAACATCGTGGCGTCCATCACCGGCTTCCAGGTGAGGGAGTACTTCGACGCCCCCGAGGAAGCGGCCCAACCTCCCAAGGTCGAGTTCTGACCAGACGCCGGCTCTCCGTTTTCCTGGCGGCTGCCGCCTTCCTGGCGGTGGCGGCGCCCGCCCTCCCGGTGGCCGCCAAGTCGTTCGAGCTCCCCGGGACCGATGTCGAGATCGTCCTGGAGCGGGACGGCTCCCTCACCGTCACCGAGCGGATCACCTTCTCCTTCGACGGGGCCTTCAGCGGCGCCTTCCGCGAGGTCCCGCTCGGTGCGGGCGAGGCGATCGCCGACCTCACGGTCTCCGAGGGGGGCGCGGCATACGCGCCGGGTGGATGCACCGAGCTGGGCTGTTCCAGTCCGGCGGGCACGTTCGGCACCCTCGATCTGGGGAATCGGATGCGGGTGGTGTGGCACTACTCGGCGTTCTCCGAGGACCGCACGTTCACCATCGCGTACCGGATGACCGGAGTGACGAAGGTCTACGACGACGTGGTCGACGTCCAGTTCCAGGTGTGGGGCGACGAGTGGGACGTCAGACTCGAGCAAGTCACGGCCAGACTGGACTTCCCGAGCGTTCCCTCCACGGACGACCTGCTCATCTGGGGCCACCCCGCCGGGGTCGAAGGGACGGTCTCGCTGGGACCGGACGGAGCGTCCCCGTCGCTCGAGGGCGGTCCGATTCCGCCTGGCCAGTTCGTCGAGATGCGGGTCGTCCTCCCCCGATCGGTCATCGACACGACCGATGGCGCCACCGTCGTGGCGGGTGACGGCCGCGACCTCATCATGGCCGACGAGAATCGGGCCCTGGAGATCGAGGAGCGGCGAAGGCGGGCGCTGCGAGCGCTGTGGGTCGTCGGCGGACTCGCACTGTTCCTCCCGGCCACGGTGGCGGCGCTGTTCATCTACCTCCGACACGGCCGGGAGCCGCGGGTCGACTACGACCGCGAGTACGAACAGGCGCCACCATCCGAGCACCCTCCGGCACTCGTCCAGTCCCTGCTGACGCAGGGATCCGTTGACGAGGAGGCGTTCACGGCCACCGTCTTCGACCTCATCAGGCAGGGCGTGCTCGACGCCCGACCGGTGACCACCGAGCGGAGCACATGGATGGGGCTCCGTACCGAGGACATCACCGATCTCGAGTTGTCGGTGGCCGACACCGATCGGCAGATGAAGGCCCACGAGCGATCGGTCGTCACGGTCATGAGACGCATCCTCGACGATGGGCCGCAGCCTCTCCACGTCTTCCGCGAGCGCATCCGCGACGATGCCACCGCCAACGCCTCGACGTACGAGCAGTTCAAGAAGCACGCCAACCACGCGGTGGTCTCTGCCGGGCTCCTGGATCGATCGGGCCTCCGAACGCTGGAGTTCGCCGGTCTGGTGCTCGCCGGGGTCTTCGTCCTGCTCGTTGCCGCGGCAGTCGTGCTGGGCGACCTCGAAGGAGGCGGCTTGATCCCGCTGTACGTCCTCGGCGGATTCCTCAATACCGTGATCTTCGCAGGCTTCGTCGCGGCGAGACGTACATGGGTGCGGCGCACCCCTGACGGCGCAATGCTGGCCGCACGGTGGAAGGCTTTCCGCTCCTATCTGCGGGATTTCAGCCGGCTGGAAGAGGCGCCGCCCATCGCCCTCGATCTCTGGGATTCCTATCTGGTCTACGCCATCGCCCTCGGCGTGGCCGAGGAGGTACTGGCGGCAGCCCGCCTCCACGCCCCGCAGGAACTGGAACAGGTCTCCCACATCTACTGGTACGGATCCCATGGGTACACCGGCGGCCCTTCCGAGAACGCATTCGCCGGACTGACCAGCGCCCTCTCCGGTGCCTTCACCCCTCCCTCCTCGGGGGGAGGAGGAGGCTTTTCGAGCGGCGGAGGAGGAGGCGGGGGCGGAGGAGGAGGAGCATGGTGATCGCAGTCGTCGCCCGTTACCGGGCAGTCGAAGGCAGGGCCGACGAGGTCGCGGCCGAACTGAAGGATTACGTACCGCTGGTGTTGGCGGAGGACGGTTGCGTGGACTTCGTCGCCACCCGGGGGCTCGACGACGACCACGTCTTCTTCCTCTACGAGGCGTACCGCGATCGGGCGGCTCTCGATGCCCACGTCACGTCGGAGCACTACAAGGAAGTGGCGGCCACTCGCATCAGACCACTCCTCGCCGAGCGCGAGGTGACGCTCCTCGCACCGCTCTGAGGAACGCCCGGCTGTCATCCGACCGGCGGTGCGTGGTACACAGCGGTGACAACCGGAGCGCCCATGTTCGAGAACCTCGACGTCATCCCTCCCGATCCCATCCTCGGGCTCATCGGCCGATTTCGTGACGACCCCTCCCTCGACAAGGTCGACCTCGGCGTCGGGGTGTACCGGGACGAGTCGGGGCGGACTCCCGTCATGGGCGCAGTCCGCGAGGCCGAGAGGCTCGAAGTCGAATCTGCGTCGTCCAAGGCCTACTTCGGTCAGGCAGGCAACCCCGCCATCAATCCCCTGATCCAGGAGCTCATCCTCGGCCCCGCCCATCCGGCGACGGTCTCCGAGCGAGCCGTCACGCTGCAAACGCCCGGCGGCTCGGGTGCGCTCCGCGTGGCGGCCGAACTGCTGCTCGAAGCCAATCCCGGCGTCCGGGTATGGGTGCCGAGCCCGACCTGGGCGAACCACGTGCCGCTGGTCGGAGCGGCCGGCATCGATCTCGTGTCGTACCCGTATTACGACCCCGACACGGCGACGGTGGATCGTGATGAGCTCTTCACCGCACTCGAAGGACTCGAGGCGGGCGACGTGGTCCTCGTCCACGCCACCTGTCACAACCCGACCGGTGCCGACCTCACGCTCGACGACTTCCGAACCCTCGCCGAGATCGCACTCGCCAAGGGCACCCCGGTACTCGTGGACAGTGCCTACCAGGGACTCGCCACGGGACTCGAGGCCGACGCCGCCGGTGCGCGACTACTCGTCCAGGCGGGTCTCGAGGTGCTGATCTGCACGTCGTTCTCCAAGAACTTCGGCCTGTATCGCGATCGCGCCGGAGCGCTCACCATGTGCGGGCCGTCCTCACGGACCGTCGGCGCCGCATTCAGCAACGCCCTCAGACTCGTCCGGACGATGTACTCCACCCCGCCGGACCACGGCCCGGCCACCGTGGCCCGAATCCTCGGCGCCGAAGGACTGCGCTCGCGATGGGTCGGCGAGCTCGAGCACATGCGGGCACGGCTGATCTCACTGCGACATACGCTCGTCGACGCCCTCGGGGCGCGGGGCGCCGAGGGATACGCACCGATCGCCGACCAGCGCGGGATGTTCTCCCTGCTCGGGATCGACGAGAACGCCGCCCGGAAGCTGACCGACGAGTACCACATCTATCTCCCGACCAATGGCCGCATCAACGTGGCCGGCATCAGCGATGCCAACGTGGACTACGTGGCCGATGCGATCGTGGCCGTGACCGGCGATCAGTCGGAAAGGCGGTAGGCGGCGAGTGAAGAGGCCAGCTCCGCCCGGAAGGCGGCCGCTCGCCTGAGCTTGAGCCCCTCGTACCCCCGAACCTGGTCAGGAAGGCGGGCGATCCGCACCGCCTCGTCGTAGGCCGCATCCCGGTCGAAAGACCGACGAGCGACGAGAGCCTCGACCGCCGATTCGAACTCGGGGATCATGGCCCGCTCCAGCCTGCGCATCTCCGCTCGCCCGAAGGGATCGAAGGCAGTGCCCCGCAGGCGCCTGGCGCGATGGAGCATCGAGAACACGGGGCGGGACCACTGGCGAAAACGGAGCTTGCGGTCGAAACCGGCGGCAGCCAGAACCGGCGGATGGAGAAGCCACCGGAGCCGCGGCCTCTCTCCACCGACTTTGGCGGCGGCGGCCTCGCCTTCCGGCAGCAGCATGAGCCGCGCCACCTCGTACTCGTCCTTGTACGCCATCAGCTTGTGCAGCGACTGGGCGACTGTCCCGGTCAGGGCCCATCCCCGGTCGGCGTCGTCGACTCCCACGACGGACTCCACACGGTCGAGGAACCGACCTGCCCACCTCTCGTCCTGATACCCGACCAGGTCGGCGGCGAGCATCGACACGGCAGCGGCCGTCTCGGAGGACGTCCGCCAGCCCTCGATCCGGCGGCGGAGCCGGTCGGGAAGGTCGGGCACGCTCACCTGTGCGCCGGTGGCCAGCCGGTGGGTCGCGAGGATCTCTTCGACGGCCGCCGGATCGGCTACGGCCGCCCTGCCCCAGTCGAAGGCGGCGAGGTTGGCGGCGACTGCGATGCCGTTCAGCTCGATCGCATGGCGGACCGATTCGGGACTGACCGGGACCACTCCCCGTTGGACGGCGGCGCCCAGGAGAAGGACGTTCGCCGTCGCCTCTTCTCCCGTGGCGGCTTCGGCGAGTTCGCCGGCGTCGAGGGACCACAGTTCGGAGCTCGCCGCGTCGAGGCGCGCCATCGCCTCGTCGGCGGGGAGGCCGACATCGGGGCGCCCGATCATCGCCCCGGTGGGGACTCGCTCGGTCGAGGCGACCACCCGCGTTCGCAGCGGGTCGGCCACGCCGATGACGGCATCGCTCGCCGCCACGAGCTGGTCGAAGGCGACGAGCGCGGCCGCTTCTCCCTCGCCGACCAGGTTCGTGGTGGCCTCGCGGTCGGCGAGGATCAGGTCGCTCACGACCGGCCCCGCCTTCTGGGAGAGTCCGGTCTGGTCCAATCCGGCCACCTTCCAGCCGTCGAACATGGCGGCAGTGGCCAGGATCTGGGCGGCGGTGACGACCCCGGTGCCCCCGATTCCCGCCAGGCGGATCGGAACGGTACCGACGACGGTGAAGGCCGGCGCCGGGGACAGGGCGGGTGGCGGAATCGGACCGGCGTCGACCAGACCGTCGACCTCGACCTCCATGAACGCCGGGCAGTCCCCATCGATGCACGAGTAGTCGAAGTTGCACGAGGCCTGATGAATCGTGGTCTTCATGCCGAGGGGGGTGTCGAGTGGTTGCACCGAGAGGCAGTTGCTCTTGTCTCCGCAGTCGCCGCACCCCTCGCAGATCCGGTGGTTGATGACGATCCGGGTCGTGGGCGTCGGTATCTCACCGCGCTTGCGGGCCCGTCGTAGCTCGGCGGCGCACTCCTGGTCGTTGATGAGAACCGTCACGCCGGGGACGGAGGCGAGCTGCTCCTGCGCCTCGACGATGCGGCTCCGATCCCAGACTTCTACGCCGCCCGGAAGGCCGGCACGGTCGTAGTGATCCGTATCGGGGGCCGTGATCACGATCCGCTTCACGCCCTGTGCGAGCAGGATCGAACACAGCCGGGGCACTCCGACCGAGAAGGCGGCGTCCTGACCGCCGGTCATGGCGACGGTCGAGTTGTAGAGGATCTTGAACGTGATGGAGACCCCGGCGCCGATGGCGGCCTGGATCGCCAACTGGCCGGAGTGGAAGTAGGTGCCGTCCCCGAAGTTCTGAAACACGTGGTCGGTCTCGACGAACGGTTCCATGCCGATCCAGTGGGCGCCCTCGTTGCCCATGGCCGTTATCCCGAACGTCTCGCCGACGAGTTCGTCCGGCATCAACAGCGACATGCCGTGACAGCCGGTGCCCGCCCCGACGAGCACACCCTCCGGCACCTTGGTGCCCCGATTGTGCGGACAGCCGGAGCAGAAGAACGGGGTGCGGTCGAGGGCGAGTGGTATGAGGGTGCGGGTGGTGGCCGACTCGACCGATGCGAGCCGGGCGTTCAGGCGTGGCGCCAGCCGCTCACGCAGCCCGGGAAGGATGGCGTCGGTGTCCAGAAGGCCGTGGCTCGGCATCAGTGGGCGGCCGTCCTCGTGCTTCTTGCCAACCACGGTCGGTCTGGCGCCCGAGTCGTACAGCGCGTCCTTGATCAGCCATTCCAGCGTCGGATTCTTCTCCTCGACGACGACGATCTCGGACAGCCCGGTCGCGAACCGGCGAACCATCCCGGTATCGAACGGGACGGGCATCCGTAGCTGGAGGAGCCTGATCCCGGCCCCGCGGATGGCGGCGTCGCTGGTGAGCCCGAGGCGATGGAGCGCCTCCTTCAGCTCGTAGTACGTGTAGCCGGTGGCGACGATCCCGATCCAGGCGTCGGGCGGGTCGATCACGATTCTGTTGAGCTGATTCTCGACGCCGTAGCGGTACGCCAGTTCGGCGCGTACCGTCCGGAACTCCTCCTCGGCGGCGATCATGCGCGCCGAACCGAGGAACACCGCACTCGGGTCGGGGCGCGGCTCGTGGTCGGGGATGATCGGATCGCGGGTGAGCACGGGAAGGTCGACCGTCCCGCTGCCGTCGGCCACCGGCGTGACGATCTTCATGGCCGACCAGAGACCGGAGGCTCGGGATATGGCGGCGGCATGGAGCCCGAGCTCGAGACACTCGCGGGTGTTTCCCGGATACATGATCGGCATGTGCAGGTCCACGAGCGCCGCGTCGGACGACGAAGGCATCGTCGAAGACTTGGCGGCAGGGTCGTCGCCGACCAGGGCAACCACGCCGCCCCGCGGCGACGTACCGGCGAACACGCCGTGACGAATGGCGTCCGTGGCCCGGTCGAGGCCCGGCGCCTTCCCGTACCAGATGCCCAGCACCCCGTCGTAGCGGGCGTCGGGCCGGGCTGCGGCCAGCTGTGATCCCATCACGGCCGATGCCGCCAGTTCCTCGTTCACTCCCGGTCGGTGGACGATCGGAAGACCCGGATGGCGACGGAGCATGCGGGACACTTCCAGGTCGAAGCCACCGAGAGGCGATCCGGGATACCCGGAGAGGAAGGCGGCAGTGGTGTGACCGCCGTCGCGATCGCGGCGCAGCTGTTCGGGGGCGATGCGTGCCAGCGCCTGGATCGAGGTCATGAAGACACGCCCGTCGTCGCGGGTGTAGCGGTCATCCAATTGGTAGTCGTCCCACACCGCCGTCATGGAGCGCCTCTCATCGATTCCACTCCCAGTGTCCCACTTCCCCGCGATCACCGACAACAGCCGTCCCACGCGACGCAGTCCCTCACGCCGGCAGAATCTCTCCTCGAACGGGGCCGAGCGGGATGTGGCCGGTGGCGGACCGGGCGCGGAGGGTGACCTCGTCGCCGTCCTCGAGGAACGTCCGGGTCGTGGGGCCGACCCGCACGTGCCTGCTGCCACCCCAGGCCAGTTCCATCATGCTGCCGCCCTCGGCATCGCCGGGACCGGACACCGTGCCGGTCCCGATCAGGTCACCCGGCGCGAGGCGCGCCCCGTTGACCGTCATGTGCGCCAGCTGCTGCGCGGCGTTCCAATAAAGACCCTCGGCGGCGCCGACGGCGGCGATCCTCTCGGCGCGGTCCGACCCGGCAGGTCGCAACCACACCTCCAGATTCAGATCGAGCGCCCAAGAGTCGCGGCAGCGCAGGTACTCGAGCGGTTCCGGTGTCTGCCGTGGGCCGCGAACGCGTTCACCGGCGAGGGCGGCGAGGGGCATCACCCACGCCGAGACGGAGGTGGCGAAAGACTTTCCAAGGAATGGACCGAGCGGGACGTACTCCCAGGCCTGGATGTCGCGGGCGCTCCAGTCGTTGAGCAGGACGACACCGAAGAGGTGCCGTTCTGCCTCCGACACCGGAACCGGCTCCCCCACCGGCGTGGCGCCGCCCACGACGAAGCCGAGTTCCAGTTCGAAGTCCAGCTGCCGGCTGGGACCGAACACGACGTCGCCGGCATCGGTTCGGACCTGGCCATGCGGCCGGCGGACCGGCGTGCCGTCGACCAGCACCGTCGAGGAACGGCCGTGGTAGCCGACCGGCATGTGGAGCCAATTCTCGGGAAGAGGAGAGGCGTCGGGACGGAACAACCGACCCACGTTCTCGGCGTGGTGTCGGGAGGAGTAGAAGTCGACGTAGTCCGCCACCTGCCAGGCGAGATGAAACGACACCTCCTCCTGCGGGCGGCGCCATCGCTCGAGGACGCCTGCCGCCTCCAGCTCCCCCAGCTCGTCCCGCAGTGCCGTCCACGCATCCCAACCGGCCGCCAGCAGCGGGTCGAGCCCGTCGGCGCGAACGAGATCCCCGGACACCGATGTGATGGAGGCGGCAGCGGCGAACAGGTCGATCACATCGGTTCCGACACCTACTCCGAGGCGACGCCCACCTTCTGCGTCGGAGAACACGCAATACGGCATCGCCCGCACCGGAAAGTCGACCATCGGGGGAATGTAGTGACACCCCTTCGCTCGCTCCGGGGAAGCGACGGCCTGTCGTCGGCACGATCTTCTAACTTGCACGGCATGCAAGAGCCATCCATCGACGCCGGGACACTCGCAGACGAGGCAGTCGAACTCGTCAAGAGCTGGTTGATCGAGGCCCGCGGGAGCGACCAGGGGTCCGCCGAGACCCATCGTCTCGCCGAGCTTCTCGATGATCCCCACGGTCCCGGGTTCGCCATGCGGTTCGTCGACCTGGTCATCCGGCCGGAAGACGATCGGGCGGCAGCCGGCCAACTCCGTTCGATCGTCACGTCGACGACCCTTCCCCGGTTCCTCGGGCCGGTCGACCGCCTCCTCCTCCGGATCGGTGCCCTTCTCGCTCCCGTCATCCCGGGGATCGTCCTTCCCCTGGCTCGAGCCCGGATGCGTGCCCTGATCGGTCACCTCATCGCCGACGCCGAACCCGAGCGGCTGACCCGCCACCTGGCACGGGTGAGAGAAGAGGGCAACGACGTGAACGTCAACCTGCTGGGCGAGGCGGTGCTGGGAGACCGTGAAGCGACGAAACGGCTCGAGTCGACGATCGGCCTCTTGGAACGCGACGACGTCGACTACGTCTCGGTGAAGATCTCGTCGATCGTCTCGGATCTGAACTTGTGGGCGTTCGACCACACCGTCGAGCTCATCGAGACCCGGCTCCGGCGCCTGTATCGGGTGGCGACCGCGAGTCCGACTCCCAAATTCGTGAACCTGGACATGGAGGAGTACCAGGACCTCGACCTGACGCTCCAAGCCTTCATGCGACTGCTCGACGAGGACGAATTCTCGTCGGTCCCCGCCGGCATCGTCCTCCAGGCCTACCTGCCGGACGCATTCGGCGCCATCCGACGTCTGGCGGAATGGGCTGCCTCCCGCCACGCCAGAACCGGCGCCGAGATCAAGGTGCGGCTGGTGAAGGGCGCCAACCTGGCGATGGAGAGGGTCGACGCGCGGATCCACGGGTGGGAGCAGGCCCCCTACGACTCGAAGGTCGAGAGCGACGCCAATTACAAGCGATGCCTCGACTGGGCCTTCCAACCGGACCGGCTCGCCGGGACGCGGATCGGTGTCGCGTCGCACAACCTCTTCGACGTGGCGTGGGCGCTGCTGCTCGCCGACCGGCGGGGCGTGGCAACCCGCGTGGACTTCGAGATGTTGCAGGGGATGGCTCCTGCGGAGGCCGCCGTGGTGCGCAGAGCCGCCGGAGGGCTGCGGCTCTACACCCCCGTCGTCGCCCGATCCGACTTCGACACCGCCATCTCCTATCTCTTCCGGCGTCTCGAGGAGAACTCCGATCCGGAGAACTTCCTCAGCGCCCTGTTCGATCTCGATCCGGACGGTCAGGCCTTCGGGGAGCAGGAACGACGGTTCCGCCGGGCGCTCGAACACAGATGGAGCGTCTCGGACCGACCGCGACGGACGCAGGACCGGACCGCCCCGCCCCCACCCACCGACCACGAAGCGGAGTTCGCGAACGCGGCAGACACCGACCCTGCGGTCCCCGCCAACCGCGACTGGGCCGCCGCGATCTACGCCCGTGATCCGGTCGAGGTCAGAGCACCGATGACCACCGATATCGCCACAGTGGACGAGGCATTGGACCGAGCCGGCGCCGCCCAGAGCCGATGGGGGGCGCTGCCGGCGGCCGAGAGGCGCCGGATGCTCCTGGCCGCGAGCGACGCACTCGAGGAGCGCAGGGCGGATCTGATATCGACGATGATTCACGAGGCGTCGAAGACGATCGGCCAGGCCGATCCGGAGGTCTCCGAGGCCGTCGATTTCGCCCGCTATTACGCCGATCGGGCCCTCGACCTCGAGTCCGTGGAGGGGGCGCGGTTCAGTCCGCTCGGTGTGGTCGCCGTGGTGCCCCCCTGGAACTTCCCGGTGGCCATCCCGGCCGGTGGTGTACTCGCCGCCCTGGCGGCGGGCAACGGCGTCGTCTTCAAGCCGGCACCAGAGGTACCGCGCTGCGCCGAGGTGATCCACGAGGCCTTGATGGCGGCTGGCATTCCCCCCGATCTCGTCCAGTACCTGCGCGTGCCCGACGACGAGGTCGGGCGCCATCTCATCACGCATCCCCGCATCGCCGCGGTCATCCTCACCGGCTCGTTCGACACGGCCACGCTCTTCAAGTCGTGGAAGCCGGACCTGAGGCTCTTCGCCGAGACCAGCGGCAAGAATGCGATCGTCGTCACACCGAACGCCGACCTCGATCTCGCCGCCGCGGACATCGTCTACTCGGCCTTCGGTCACGCCGGCCAGAAGTGTTCGGCCGCGAGTCTGGCGATCCTCGTCGGGTCCGTGTACGAGTCCGACCGATTCCGACGCCAGATCGTCGATGCCGCCCAGAGCCTGATCGTCGGAGAGTCGACCCACCCCGCCACCGACATGACGCCCCTGGCGGCAGCCTTGAGCGATCGGCTCGAAAGGGCGTTCACCGTCCTCGACCCGGGGGAACGCTGGCTGCTGGAGCCGAAGCACTTGGGTGGACGGAAATGGACGCCGGGGATCAAGGACGGTGTGACGCCAGGCTCCTGGTTCCATCAGACGGAATGCTTCGGACCGGTGCTCGGCCTGATGAGAGCCGATGACCTCGACGACGCCATCGAGTTGCAGAACGGTGTCGCCTTCGGCCTGACGGGCGGGATCCACTCTTTGGACGCGGACGAACTCGACGAGTGGGCCGATCGCGTCGAGGTGGGGAATGCCTACATGAACCGGCACACCACCGGCGCCATCGTCCGTCGCCAGCCGTTCGGTGGTTGGAAGCAGAGTTCGGTGGGGCCGGGTGCGAAGGCGGGAGGACCGAACTACGTAGCCCAGTTCGGGCGTTGGCAGGACACGGGAGATGTGAGCCACCAGGTGGCAGCCGCCTCGGCCCGCGTTCGATCGATCGTGAGCCACTTCGACTCGGACTGGCTGACCACTGCCGTCGCCTCCGACGAGTACTGGTGGCAGCACGCGTTCGGGGTGGAACACGATCCGACAGGCCTGGAGTTCGAGTCGAACGTGTTTCGCTACCGCCCGCGGCCGCTCGTCGTCGTCCGCGCCCCTGAAAGAGCCGACACCATCGCCGCCGCCCGCGTCATCGCCGCCGCAGTCCGGTCGGGCGCTCCGGTGCGCGTGAGCAGTGCCGTCCCTCTCCCGGACATCGGCGTCGACGTGGTGGTCGAGACGGACGCCGCCTTCACGGCACTCCTCCCCTCCCTCGACGGAATCCGGGTCCGCTACATCGGTCCGGCGTCCGCCGAGACCCATGCCGCCGCCTGGGCTGCCGGCGTGGATCTGCTGGATGGCGAGGTCCATCTCAACGGCCGGCTCGAGATGCTTCCCCATCTGCGGGAGCAGGCCGTGTCCCGCACCCGCCACCGATTCGGCAACGTCCTGCTCTAGATCGGCGGCACACCCACGCCCAAACTTCAGATGACGCCGATAGCGTCCGATGAATCTCGAACCGAATGAAGGAACGGCCGATGCGACGTACGAGGGTCTCGGCGACGGCGATCGCCTGTGCCCTCCTGACCGCCCTTCCGTCGACCGCCGGCGCCGCCATCGATCTCGACGACCCGAATCTCTTCGGACCCGGCGAGGCATGGGACCGGCCGGCCGACCTCGAACGCGGTGATGCCGGGCCGTGGGTGATGCGACTCCAGCGTCGCCTGGCGGCAGCGGGGTTCCGCCCCGGCCGTATCGACGGCGTCTTCGGCCAGGCGACGCTCGGCGCCGTCTACGCCTTCCAGAAGATCACAGACCTGGAACGTGACGGGATCGTTCATGACGAGGATTGGGCGTTGCTCGAAGAGGTGGTGCTTCCCGAGCTGCCGCCAGTGGCGGATCAGCCGGACCGTGTGGAGGTGGACCTGGAAGCACAGGTCCTGTATCTCGTGCGTGACCAGCGCGTGCAAACCGTCCTCCCGATCTCGTCGGGCAACGGCGAGCTCTACCAGGGACGCGGCGGCCGGCTCGCCCGGGCGAACACGCCGGAGGGCAGCTACACGTTCAACCGACACATCGACGGGTGGCGGATCTCGTATCTCGGTGGCCTCTACCGGCCCTATTACTTCCGGGGCGGGTACGCCATCCACGGCTCGGGCAGCGTTCCGCCCTTTCCCGCCTCGCACGGTTGCGTGCGAGTCGAGATCCACGACATGGACTTCCTCGTGACCCAGGTCGCCATCGGAATGCCGGTCTACGTGTACGGGATCGACGTGTCGCGCGCGGATCTCTTCGACACCTGACTCGTCGTTCACCGGCACGATCGGGTTTCGCCGGTCCTAGCCTGGTGAGAGTCGAGCTCTTCGGGAGGGACAATGACGGCGTTTCTCGGTTTCGGTGGATACACACCCGAGAAGGTGATGACCAACGACGACTGGGCGAAGCTCGTCGACACGTCCGACGAGTGGATCGTTCAACGCACCGGGATTCGCGAACGTCACATCGCCGCCGACGACGAGTCGACGATGACCCTCGCCTCCGAAGCTGCGCTCGTCGCCCTGAACGACGCCGGGATGACCGCCACCGACCTCGACGAGATCATCCTCGCCACCGATACTCCCGAGGTACGGACACCGGACACCGCCAGCTTCGTCCAGCACAGGCTCGGCGCCCGCGAGATCCCCTCCTTCGATCTCGGGGGGAGCGGATGTGCCGGTTTCGTGACTGCCCTCGACGTGGCCCGGGCGCGCATCGCCTTCAAGCCCAAGACGGTGCTGGTCATCGGCGTCGAACTGATCTCCCGCATGATCTCGCCGAAGGAACGTGAGACATGTGTCCTGTTCGGGGACGGTGCGGGCGCGGTGGTGTTGGGGCCGGAAGGGGGCACCGCCGAGCTTCTCGAGGTGGTGGGTGGGACCGACGGGGCGATGACCGGCATCCTCACGCTGGACGTCGGCGGCACCAGACGACCTTTCGATCCGGCCACGCCGGACGGTTACGACCACCTCACGATGCACGGCACCGAGGTCTTCAAGCAGGCGGTGCACCGGATGTCGACCGCCACCGCCGAGGTTCTGGACATGATCGGCGCCACCGCAGAGGACGTGAGTCTCGTCATCCCCCACCAGGCCAACAAGCGGATCATCGATGCGGTGGGGCGCCGGCTCGGATTGTCCGAAGGGCAGGTCTACGTGAACGTCGACCGCTACGGCAACACCGGGTCGGCGTCGGTGCCACTGGCGCTGTGGCAGGCCCGGACGGAGGGCAGGATCGCATCCGGCGACCTCGTCCTGCTGACGGCATTCGGCGCCGGCTTCCACTGGGCCGCCGCCGCCATCCGCTTCAACTGAGGGTCCTGCCCGCGAGACCGCTTGTCTCAGTCGCGGGCGAAGAGCTCGATCTGAACGCCGTCGGGATCGCGCAGCTCGATCATCGTCCCGAACATCACCTCTTTCGCTCCCGAATGCGTGATCCCGAGCTCGTCCAGTCGAGTGATCCACGCCTCGAGCGCCTCGATCGATGGGAGGTGGAAGGCAAGGTGGTCGAGGCCCGTACGGACAGGATCGAAAACGGACCCGTCGTTGGCTGCGTGCTCCTGCAGACACACGGCGACCTTGCCTGCCAGCACCAGTGCCTCGCGACCCGCGAACGCAGAACCGATGAACGGCTCGGCAAGCAGAGGCAGGTCGAGCACGCCCTTGTAGAAGTCGAGACTCCTGTCGAGATCACGGACCGACAGCGACACGTGGCTGATCCCGCGGATGGCGTCCATCGACGGAGCGTAGGACGCGGCGCCTCGGGCCGGCGAGAACCGCGCCATTCACTACCTCACGACAGCGGCGGTCCGACCCACCACCCGGGCGATGATCGGACCCACCGTCGCCATCACGAGGATGTAACCGGCGGCAACCGCCCCCAGCCGCTCACCGACACCGGCCGAGACACCGAGGCCGGCGATGACGATCGAGAATTCACCTCGAGCGACGAGCGCCACTCCGGCCCGACGGCGGCCCCGCTCCCCGATCCCAGCCGATCGGGCCGCCAACCACCCCGTCGATACCTTCGTCAGTCCGGTGACGACCGCCAACGCCAGCACGACGAACGCCACCCTCGGCAAGGTGGCAGGATCGATCGACAGTCCGAAGAACACGAAGAACACGGCAGCGAACAGATCGCGGAGGGGTGTGAGAAGACCGCGGGCGCGATGCGCCGCCTCTCCGGACACACCGATCCCGACCAGGAACGCGCCCACCGCGGCCGACACGTGGACCTGCTCGGCTGCCCCGGCCACCAGCAGCGTGATTCCCAGCACGGTGAGCAGGTTGACCTCGTCCGACGACGACAGCGCCAGGCGACTCAACCGATCACCGTGTCGGGCTGCCACCACGATGATGACCACCACCGCCGTGAGGGCGATGACGATCGAACCGGTGGCGGACAGCACGGTCCCGCCCACCGCCGTCGCCCCGAGGATCGGCAAGAAGGCCGCCATGGCCAGATCCTCGAACACGAGGATCGAGAGGACGACCGGTGTCTCCCGGTTGGCGGTCCAGTCCAGGTCCGAGAGCAGTTTGGCCACGACACCGGACGAGGAGATGTAGGTGATGCCACCCATGTAGAGAGATCCGAGTGGACCGAATCCGAGGAGCAGCCCGGCCGCATAGCCCGGTGTGAAGTTGAGGAGAATGTCCATGACACCTGCGCGGGCACTGGAGCGCATCCCCCCGACGAGCTCGTCGGCCGAGTAGTCGATACCGAGCATGACGAGGAGGAGCACGACGCCGAACTCCGCACCGATGTCGATGAACTCCTCCGAGGTGACGAGCGGGATCAACCCACCGTCGCCGAAGACGAGACCACCGAGCAGATACAGCGGAATGGGCGACAGACCGAAGCGGACGGCGAGCCGCGCCATGGCAGCCAGCACGACGATGACAACACCCAGCTCCAGGAAGAGGAGCGCAGTGTCGTTCACATCAACCGCTGGCGAGAATGTCGGTCACCACTTCGATGCCCTTGGGTGTCCCGACGACCACGAGCTTGTCGCCCGCCTCGATGTGGAACTCCGGACCCGGCGCCGGAAAGGGCGTTTCCCCGCGAATGACCGCCACCACCGACACACCGGTCCGCGTGCGGATCCGGGCATCACCGATTGTCCGGCCCGCGTACGGAGACGGCTCACCGACCGTCAGCCAATCGATCGCAAGCCCCTCGACGGCCTGCTGCAGGCCGGCCAGCTTCTCGACCACGGTCGCCACGCCCATCATCTCGCCGAAGGTGTGGGCCTCGTCTTCCGACATGTCGAGGCTCAGCGCCACCGAGTCGGGTTCTTCGGCTCGACAGACGAAGACCTCGCGACGGCCGCCCCGATGATGGACCACGCCCACCCGCTGGCCGTCACCCGTCAGAAACTCGTAGCGGACCCCGACGCCGGGCAGCTGGGTCTCTTCGATCTTCGCCATTCGACTCGCTCCTGTCGTCGGGAGCATCCTGCCACACCGCCAATACTCCTCGGGCGGGCGTCACCGGAGGGCGTTCCCGCCGGAGTCACCAGTAGTCTCGGCGCTCCGATGACCGACGTCACGACGAACTTCACGGACAGCGAGAGTCGTCATCAACTCGAGGCGCTCCATCACCTCGCCGTCGAGCTCTCCGGGCTGCGCAACGTCGACTCGGTGCTCGACGTGGCACTCCGCCACTGTCTGGATCTCACCGACTCCCAGTTCGGATTCATCGGACTGGGCGGCGTGCACCCGGAGGCCATGGAGATCGCCGCCATCCATGGCTTCCATCCCGCCCCCGACTTCTTTCACCGGCACCGGCTGATCCCGCTCCGGCCGAACGTCTTCGCCAATGCAGTGCTCGAGAACCGGCCGGTTCGGTCCTCGGATGCGCGCCGGGACCCCAAGCGCGTCGGCCAGCCGCCGGGACATCCCGAAGTGACCACGTTCCTGGGTGTTCCGCTGCGTCTGAACGACGAACCCATCGGCATGATCGGCGTGGCCAACCGGCCCGAGGCGTACACCGACGACCACGAGCGACTCCTGCTGACGTACGCCGGCCAGGTAGCGATCATCATCGACAACGCCCAGCTCTACGAACGGCTCGAACGGGCGAACGAGGATCTGGAGCGCACCATCTCAGAACGAACAGCCCAGCTCCGGGTCACCGGCGCCGAGCTCGCCCACAAAGCGTCGGAACTGGGCCGGGTCCTCACCGAGACGGTCGACGCCCAGGAGCAGGAACGTCAGCGCATCGCCCGCGACCTGCACGACGGCATCAACCAACTCCTCATCGGCGCGATATTGGAGCTCACGTCGGGCAGGCGCCGGGTCGAACGCGGGGCCGTCGACGAGTCCCTGCACGCGTTCGAAGCCGCCCAGGACATCCTGCGCCGGGTCGAGGCGGAGATCCGCCGCGTCGTTCACGACCTCCATCCGCAGGTTCTGGAAGGCCTGGGATTGGCAGCCGCCACCCGACGTCTCGCCGACGAGTTCGCCGGGCAGTCAGGCATCGACTGCACCGTCACCATCACCGGTGACCTGTCCGTTCTCTCCCCGCGCGCCGAGGTGTGCGCGTATCGCATCCTCCAGGAGTCCATCCACAACGTGGCCAGCCATGCGGCGGCATCGACCGTCGCGCTGAGACTGGAAGCTGCGGACGGCTCCTTGACGATGGAGATACGCGACGACGGACGCGGCTTCGACACGTCGGCCGTTCTCACCTCCGGGAACGGCCACCTCGGGATGCGAAGCATGCGTCAACGCGCCGAGATGCTGCACGGCACGCTTGACATCGAATCGTCACCCGGCGGCGGAACCACGGTTCTGGCAACACTCCCCGTAGAGCGCACATGATCACTTCCACCATCCTGATCGTCGACGACCACCCGGTCGTCCGCACCGGGTTGAGGAGCCTTCTCTCCAACTACGCCCACCTGTCGGTGGCGGGCGAGGCCGGAACCGCGGATGAAGCGATCGATCTGTACCGACGTCTCGACCCCGACGTCGTGCTCCTCGACATCCGCCTGGGCGCCGGCTCCGGGCTGGCTGTACTGGACGAGCTGCTCGACATCGACCCGGAGGCTCGCGTGCTGATGTTGAGCTCCTTCGACGACGAGGAGTACCTGACCCGGAGTCTCCGGACCGGCGCCGCCGGTTACGTGCTGAAGGCCGACTCGGACGAGATGCTCGTGAATGCGATCGAGGCCGTGGCCGCGGGGGGCCGTGTGCTGGGACCGCAGATGGCGCACTGGCTGGTGGAGAAGCTCGAAGCCGGCGCCACCGGCGCCAACGAGGCGATCGACTTCGACAGCGTCGATCGAGAGCTCCTCGGCGCACTGGCCGAGGGCGCCTCCAACTCGGAGATCGCCGCCCGGCTCTTCATCAGCGACTCCACCGTCAAGCGTCGGCTCCGCTCGATCTTCGACAGGCTCGGCGCCAACCGCAGAGCGGAGGCGGTGGCCGAGGCCGTGCGGCGGGGTCTCGTCTGACCGGTTCTCGACGAGCCCGCGCTATCGCCGCGGCGCCACGACATTGATGGCCAGGTTGCCTCCGGCGAGGATCTTCTCGTTCTCGATGTCGAGGCCGGCCTCGCCCACCACGGCCGGGACACCACCGGAGGACTTGAAGCTCCGGTAGCCCGAGTAGTGGCCCGAGAGTCGCTCCATCGCCCCGGACAGCCGGCGGAAGACCGGTCCTTTCCACCCGCGGAGTGAGCCGAAGCGGAAGTCCACGATCAGCACACGGCCATCCGGCCGGGCGACCCTGGCCATCTCGGCGACCAACCCCGGCCGCTTCTCTTTCGAAACCTCGTGGAGAACCATCGACGTCGTCACCAGATCGAAGCGTCCTTCGTCGAAGGGGAGCGCGCCGCCGTCGTACAGGAGGAGTTCCGCACTGTCGCCCAGGCGAGCCCCGGCCCTCTCCAACATCGCCGCCGACACGTCGATGCCGACGACCCTGCAGCCGGCCTCGGCATACCGGGCCAGGCCAGTGCCCGTGCCACAGCCCACATCGAGCACCTGCCATCCCGGTTGCGGCGGGAGTACCTCGAGCGCTGCGCTCCGCACCCCACCCAACACCGGTTCGACGAGGAAGTCGTACACCCGGGCGATGCGGCGGTATGGATCTTCCATCGGAGAGAGCGTAGGCCCTCGATCGACAGGCGCACCGCTTCATAAACATCGCCGCGACCCGTCGCGAGATGCTGCGGTGGCGAATCGAAGCAGACGGGCCTCCAAGCGTGCGGTTCACCGCCGACCGTTGCCGTCCGCCGCGCCGCGGGTTCGCTGGTCCCAGCTACCCACGATGTGAGAGCATGAGAGCCATGACCACGCCCATTCGACTCAACCTCGGATACCGGGACGCAGCCGCAGCGATCAGATTCCTCATCGCTGCCTTCGGTTTCGAACCAGGAGCCATCCACGATGGGCCGGACGGCGAGATTCACCATGCGGAGTTGCGATGGCCCGACGGTGGTGTCATCACGCTCCACAGTGCTGCTCCCAACGGAAACTCCGTGTCCGATCTAGCGGATCGGGCGTCGCAGGACGGCGGCTACCCGGCCTGCTCGATCCACATCGACACTGCCGACCCTGACACCCTCTACGACCGGGCGGTGGCGGCCGGGGCCGATGTCGTACGGAGACTCGAGGACTCCCCTCACGGAGTGGGTACGCGGGGCTTCATCGTGCGCGACACCGAGGGTCTGTATTGGAGCTTCGGCACTCCACTCCCGGACCTCGTCCGCGATGCCGCCGGAAATTGGCATCCGGCGAACCGCCGATGACGGTGACTCCCGTATCGTGCCTCCCGCCCAATCGACATCGCCCGACGCCGATTCCTGACCCGATCGGGTCACAGATACAACCCGAAACGACCCGAAAGGCTCAGGAGTTTGGACCGCGGCCCGGCGGCCGTATCACGCCAACGCCCCTACCTTCACGGAACGGAACCCCACCCGGGAGGTAGAGGTGTATCCAGCGTCATTCCAGTACTCGGCTCCTACCACTGTCGACGAAACCGTCGCCTTGCTCGCCGAGATCGGAGACGACGGGCGGGTTCTGGCCGGCGGTCAGAGCCTGCTCCCGATGATGAAGCTGCGGCTCGCAGCGCCTGCCCACCTGGTCGACATCAACGGAGTCGGCGGGCTCGGAGACATCACCGTCAATGGCGGCCTTCAGATCGGCGCACTCGTACGCCATGCCGACATCGTCGGCAACGACACGGTGGCATCCGCCAGTCCGCTGATCGCCGCCACCGCTCCCTGGGTGGCCGATCCCCTCGTCCGCAACCGGGGCACCGTGTGCGGCTCCATCGCCCATTGTGATCCCGAAGGCGATTGGAACTCGGTCATGCTGGCGCTCGGGGCCGAAGTCCTCGTCCAGGGTCCGGACGGCGAGCGCACGATCTCCATCGACGACTTCGTCGTGGACTTCTTCACCAACTCGCTGCAGCCTGGTGAGATGGTCACCGGGGTCCGGGTCCCGAGAGCAGACGCCCGGACAGGCGGCGCCTACCTCAAGCTGGAGCGAAAGATCGGCGACTACGCCACCGTCGGAGTGGCCGTCCACCTCCGCACGGGCGACGACGGGAAGATCACCGAAGCCGGCATCGGTCTGACCAGTGTCGGGCACAAGAACCTGAAGGCGGCCGACGCCGAGTCGATGCTGGTCGGCAACGCGCCATCCGACGAGCTGTTCAACGAGGCGGCGGCTTCGGCGGCAGCAACCGCCGATCCGGTATCCGATGTGCGGGGTCCCGCCGAGTACAAACGAGCCGTGGTGCAGGCATACGCCCGCCGCGGGCTCGCCGAGTGCATGAACCAGATCCAGGAGGCCTGATGAAGATCACCGTCACCATCAATGGCGCCGACAGGACGGCGGAGGTGGAGCCCCGTACCCTGCTGGTCGACTTCATCCGCACCAACCTGGGGATGACCGGGACCCACATCGGCTGTGACACCACGTCGTGCGGAGCGTGCACGGTCATCATGGACGGCAAGCCGGTGAAGTCGTGCACGATCCTCGCCGTCCAGGCAGACGGGCACGAGCTGCGGACGGTCGAGGGGCTGAAGCACAACGGCGCCCTCCACCCGATCCAGTTGGCCTTCAAGGAGCATCACGGCCTCCAGTGCGGCTTCTGCACGCCCGGGATGATGCTGGTGGGCGCCTCCCTCATCGACCGCAACCCCGACGTCACGGAGGAGGAGATCCGCTGGGGGATCAGCGGGAACATCTGCCGCTGCACCGGTTATCAGAACATCGTGAAATCGATCCAGGCCGCCGGAGCCACCCTCAAGGAAGCAGCCAAGGAGACATCCGCATGACGACCACCGCCCACCCCCCACGGACGACTCTCGAAGTCGGCGGGCTCGGCCACTCGGTCCGGCGCAAGGAGGACGACCGCTTCATCCAGGGCGCAGGCAACTACCTCGACGACATCGTCCTGCCCGGCATGCTCCACATGGCGATCGTGCGCTCCCCGATCGCCCACGGACGTATCGTCTCGATCGATGCCTCCGCCGCCCAGGCGCTCGACGGCGTCGTCGCCGTCGTGACCGGTGAGGCGCTGGCCGCCCACAATCTGGCGTGGATGCCGACACTGTCCGGAGACACGCAGGCGGTGCTCGCCACCGACAAGGTCCGCTACCAGGGCCAAGAGGTCGCCGCGGTGATCGCCACCGATCCGTACGTGGCACGCGACGCCGCCGTCCTCGTCGACGTCGAGTACGAGGATCTGCCTGCCATCACCAACCCACAGCAGGCACTGGAAGAGGGTGCGGTCCTCATCCGCGACGAGAAGGAGGGCCAGACCGACAACGTCGCCTACGAGTGGGAGACCGGTCACGCGGACACGACCGACCGGGCGTTCGCCGACGCCGACCTGGTGGTCAGCCTCGAGACGCATTACCCGCGGTCCCACCCGTCCCCGCTCGAGACATGTGGGGCGGTGGCGGACGTCAACCCGGCGACAGGCGAGGCAACCATCTACATGACCTCGCAGGCGCCTCACGCCCATCGCACCCTGTTCGCCATCGTCGCCGGCCTGCCGGAGGAGAAGATCCGGATCATCTCGCCCGACATCGGCGGCGGCTTCGGCAACAAGGTGCCGATCTATCCCGGCTACGTGGTGGCGACCGCAGCATCGCTGCTGATCGGCAAGCCCGTGAAGTGGATCGAGACCAGGTCCGAGAACCTGATCTCCACCGGATTCGCCCGGGATTACCACATGAAGGGTGAGCTGGCGCTCACCAAGGACGGCCGTATCACCGCCATGCGGGCGGAGATCCTGTCCGACCAGGGAGCGTTCTACGCCGACGCCCAGCCGACCAAGTTCCGTGCAGGGCTGTTCCACATCTGCACCGGCTCCTATGACATTCCCACCGCCCACGTGAAAGCCAAGGGAGCATTCACCAACAAGGCACCGGGAGGCGTGGCGTACCGCTGCTCGTTCCGTGTGACCGAAGCCAGCTACCTGGTGGAGCGGCTGGCGGAAGACGCCGCCTGGAAGCTGGGCATGGACCCGGCCGAGTTCCGACGCAAGAACTTCATCGGCAAGGACCAGTTCCCGTACCACTCGCCGACGGGGTTCGTCTACGACTCCGGCGACTATCACGCCGCCATGGACGAGGCACTCGGCCTCTCCTCGTACTCGGACTGGCGGCAGAAGCAGGCGGCGGGACCGACCTCCGACGGCAAGCTGATAGGGATCGGCCTGGCCTCCTTCACCGAGGTCGTCGGAGCCGGGAACTCCAAGGAGTACGACATCGCCGGGCTGAAGATGTTCGACTCGGCCGAGCTGCGCATCCACCCGACCGGCAAGGCGATCCTCAAACTGGGTGTGAAGAGCCAGGGTCAGGGTCACGAGACGACGTTCGCCCAGATCGTCGCCGAAGAGCTGGGAATCCCGTTCGACCACATCAAGGTGGTGGAGGGCGACACGGACAACACCCCGTACGGGCTCGGCACCTACGCCTCCCGCTCCACGCCGGTGGGTGGGGCTGCCACCGCGGTGGTGTCCCGCAACATCCGGGAGAAGGCGAGGAAGATCGCCGCCCATCTGTTGGAGGCCTCGGAGGACGACCTCGAGTGGGAACCGGGGAAGTTCACGGTGCGCGGGACCGACCAGGGTGTGACGATCCAGGACATCGCCTTCGCCGCGTACACCAACCATCCGGATGGAATGGAGGCCGGTCTCGAAGGCGTCCACTACTACGACCCGCCGAACATGACCTATCCCTTCGGCACCTACGTCGTGGTGGTCGAGGTCGACCCGGCCGACGGCACATGGAAGGTCGTCGAGATGACCGCAGTGGACGACTGTGGCGTTCGGATCAACCCGATGATCGTCGAAGGCCAGATCACCGGAGGTCTCACCGAAGGCTTCGCCATGGCGAACATGCAGTGGATCACCTTCGACGACCAGGGGAACTGCATCGGCTCGAACTTCCTCGACTACCTGATCCCGACTGCCTACGAGACGCCGAAGTTCCGCCTCGGTGAGACGGTGACCCCTTCCCCGCACCATCCCCTGGGGGCAAAGGGTGTCGGCGAATCGGCCACGGTCGGTTCTCCGGCGGCGTACGTGAACGCGGTGCTCGATGCCCTGCGCCACAGCGGTCACGAGATCACGAACCTGGACATGCCGCTGCTCCCCCACCGGGTGTGGGGCGCCATCAACGGCATCCAGGTCGCGCCGTAGGCGTCATGGACGTCCTGTCGCTGGCGGCAGCGTTGCGTGAGGCCGGCGAGCCCTTCGCGCTCGCCACGGTCACGTGGCGGCAGGGCCCGTCATCGGGCAAGGGAGGGTCGAAGGCGATCATTCGCCCCGACGGGTCGGTGACCGGCTGGATCGGCGGAGCATGCGCCCGGCCCACGGTGGTACGGGAAGCCCTGGCATCCCTGTCCGACGGCACGTCGCGGCTGCTCTCCCTCGGCACCGACGAGACTCGGCCCGACGTCGTCCGCGTCCCGATGGCGTGCTCCAGTGAGGGCGCGATGGAGGTGTACGTGGAACCGATCCTGCCTGCTCCCGATCTTCACATCGTGGGGTCGTCGCCCATGACCGAGACCCTGGCGGCTCTCGCCGCCACCCTGGGCTGGCGGGTCAGGCGTCTCGACGAACCGTCGTTCGACGACCTGACCGAAGCCTCGATGGTGGTGGTGGCCACGCAGGGCGACTTCGACGAACCGGCGGTAGAAGCGGCGCTGTCGACTCCGGCTCGATACATCGGCCTCGTGGCCTCCACCAAACGGGCAGCCGGAGTCGTCGAGTGGCTCCGGTCACGGGGCGCCACCGACGAAGCCCTCGCTCGTCTCCGGTCACCGGCCGGTCTCGACCTCGGATCGGTGGAACACGACGAGATCGCGGTGGCGATCCTGGCCGAACTGGTGGGACTCCGGGCGACGGGAGGCTTCACCGAGGCCGTCGCAGTGTCCCAACCCGAGACAGCCGTCGACCCGGTGTGCGACATGACCGTCGACGTCGTCGCCGCCCGGTTCGTGACCGAGCACGACGGCACCACCTACTACTTCTGTGCAGCGGGTTGTCAGCGGGCGTTCGAAGCGGATCCGGTGTCGTTTCTGTGATGGGTGGAGGGCTGGGTCATGGGGGGTCGGCGCCGCTGGTGGTGTAGCTGGTGGCGAGGGGGCTGGTCCACAGGTGGTCGCCGTCGTCGAGCCTCTGGTAGGTCCAGCCGGTTTGGTGGCGGAGGCGATGGTCGTGCCGGCAGAGGGGGGCCAGGTCTGCCGAGTCGGTGACGCCGGTCTCTGCCCAGGCACGGGTGTGGTCGATGTCACAGTCGACGACCGGCATCCGACAGCCGGGAGCGACACAGGTCCGGTTGCGGGCCCGCACCTTGCGGGTCTGGGAGGCGGTGGGACGGCGGCGGGTGGTGCCGTCTGCGATCGGCATCCCTGTTCCGGGGTGGATCACCGTCCAGTCCCACACTCCCTCACCGAGGCTGTCGACGAGTTGGCGGGCGATGTCGGCTCCGATCGGCCCGTACCCGGCCAGATCCGCCGAATCGTCGTTCATCCCGGCCAGGGTGGACAGGTCCACCAGCAGGTGAACCGACCCGGGGCGGCCGGCGACGCCGTCGCCGGTGCGGTCGGCGCCGGCGGCTCGCCCGTTGACGAGATCGGTGTAGACGTCGGCCCGATGCTCATCCACCGTCTTGGACGGATCCACGCTCCGGCGTCGGCGGGCCAGCCGGTCGATAAGGTCTCGGGCCGAAGCCACATCCACCGGGTCCAAACCGATCCCCGCCAGGGTGACGGTCCCATCCGGCTCCGCCCAGCTGACCACCCTCCGGTCGGCTCGCGACGACTCGTACCGTCGCCGGGCCGCCTCCGGATCGATGTCGACACACACCCGGCGGATCTGTTCGATCAACTGCCCGGTCGTCAACCGGCCGGCGTCGTCCATCAAGACGTCGACCACCATCCGGGCATGGGCGGCCGGCAGATGATCGGTGGGCCGAACAAAGACCGCCGCCCGCCTTCGATCCACCAACCCGGCGGCCAGCGACTCGAACAGGCGGGGAAGCCGAACACGCAGATCGTGCGCCAGCGCCAGCTCGGACTCCGCCGCCCGCCGGGTCCACCGCAACGCCGACCGAACCTCCAAACTGGCACCCCCACCCGGATCCTCGACATCCAACCCGTCATAGACGTCGGCGATGGCCGTCAACGCCCGCAAACCGGCGGCGGCACCGGCGGCATTCAGACGTTCCTGCGCCTTCAAATACGTCACCCGGTCCGCCCCGCACAACCGGTCCACATCCACCACCGACAACACCGCCGCCAGCCGCAGATCAGGCGTCCACGCATCCAAATCGGCCGGAAGCACACACGGCTCCGGATCCGGCCGATCCTCGACAGCCGAACGGGTCAACTCCCAGACGAGATCATCCTCCACCACGTCATAGGCGAACAGCTCCCTGACATCGGCGTCTGTCAACGAATCGAACATCTGTTCGACACACTACCGCCCGCCACCGACACAATCCAGACCCCCGTCGTCCATCGCGAGACGGTGGTGTGGACAAAATCCAAGGAGTCGCGGATTGGCGGACATAGCCTGATCGACGAAGCCGCATGACCTGCGGGCATGATCGGACCTCGTGAACATCGTGTGTCCTCCTTGGGTCGCGTGTACGTCGTGGTCGGCGTATCGTCGGATGTGATGCGCCGTCTCGTCGGTGTGCCATACGCGGACGGTGGACCGCTGTCGGTCCCGTTCCGGGCGTCGCCGGTGCGGGGGATCCAACCGAGCCGATCTGGACTAGACACGATTTTTGACACAGTCCAAAATCCGGCGCACAATGGAGTGCGTGGAGTCTCCCGATCGACAGGCGAACCTTCTCCGCCGATACGGCGTCCAGGTCACGGCCCAGCGCCTGGCCGTGCTGCGGGCGGTCTCGAGTCGACCGCATGGCACCGCCGACGACGTGGCCGAGGCGGTGAGGGTCGAGATCGGGGCGATCTCGCGTCAGGCCGTCTACGACGCCCTCGGCGCCCTGGTCGACAAGGGTCTCCTTCGGCGGATCCGACCGGCCGGGTCGGCGACCCGCTACGAGCATCGGGTCGACGACAACCATCACCATCTGATCTGCCGGAGCTGCGGCCGAATCGTCGACGTCGACTGTGCGGTCGGCTCGGCGCCGTGCCTGGAGGCCGCCGACGACCACGGGTACGAGATCGACGAGGCCGAGGTCGTCTACTGGGGCCGCTGCCCCAACTGCCGGGAGTCGACCACCGGCACCTGAGCCGACGGCCGGAGTAAGAACTCGACAACGGAGGAGAGAACGTGAGCACAGAAGAGCACCGCACGACCGTGACCGGCGAGGACCCGTCGGGCGCCAGGTGCCCGGTACTGCGTACCGCGCACCAGGCCGTGGGTTCCACGGCGAACCAGCACTGGTGGCCGAACCAGCTGAACCTGAGGATCCTCCGTCAGCACCATCCCCAGGCTGATCCCATGGGCGACGACTTCGACTACGCCTCGGAGTTCGAGAGCCTCGACTTCGACGCTCTGGCCGCCGACGTCGACGCCTTGATGACCGAGTCCCAGGACTGGTGGCCGGCCGACTACGGCCACTACGGGCCGTTCCTGATTCGGATGACCTGGCACGCCGCCGGGACGTACCGCACGAGCGACGGTCGCGGGGGCGGCGGCTCGGGCGCGCAGCGTTTCGCCCCGCTCAACTCCTGGCCGGACAACGCCAACCTCGACAAGGCGCGCCGGCTGCTCTGGCCGATCAAGCAGAAGTACGGCCGGAAGATTTCCTGGGCCGACCTGCTCATCTTCGCCGGCAACCGCGCCCTCGAGACGATGGGCTTCAAGACGTTCGGCTTCGGGGGCGGTCGCGAGGACATCTGGGCCCCCGAGGAGGACGTCTACTGGGGTCCGGAGCGGGAGTGGCTCGGCGACGAGCGGTACAGCGGCGACCGCGAGCTGGCCGACCCGCTGGGCGCGGTCCAGATGGGCCTGATCTACGTCAACCCGGAGGGACCGAACGGCAACCCGGATCCGGTGGCGGCGGTCCGGGACATCCGCGAGACGTTTACCAGGATGGCCATGAACGACGAGGAGACCGTGGCCCTCATCGCCGGCGGTCACACGGTTGGCAAGACCCACGGCGCGGCGAACGTCGACGAGTACCTCGGTCCCGAGCCCGAGGGCGCGGACATCACCGAGCAGGGTCTCGGCTGGAGGAGCAGCTTCGGCACCGGAAAGGGCGGCGACACGATCACCAGCGGTCTGGAAGGCGCTTGGACTCCCGACCCGATCAGATGGGACAACGGCTACTTCGAGATGCTCTTCAAATACGAGTGGGAGCTGACGAGAAGCCCCGCCGGCGCCCATCAATGGACGCCGAAGGGCGTCGAGGAGCAGGATCTGGTTCCCGACGCCCACGACCCGTCGAAGAAGCACCCGCCGATGATGGCCACGACCGACCTCTCCCTGATCATGGATCCCGCGTACAGGGAGATCTCGGAGCGCTTCCACGAGAACCCCGACGAGCTCAGCGACACGTTCGCCCGTGCCTGGTACAAGCTGTTGCATCGCGACATGGGCCCGGTGACGCGCTATCTCGGCCCGTGGGTTCCCGACGAGGAGCTGTTGTGGCAGGACCCGGTTCCGGCGGTCGACCACGAGTTGATCGACGATGTCGACATCGCGGCCCTCAAGGCCGAGATCCTCGACTCCGGGCTCTCGACCTCCCAGCTGGTCTCGACCGCATGGGCGTCCGCTTCCACCTATCGCGACACGGACAAGCGGGGCGGCGCCAACGGGGCGCGGATCCGTTTGGCGCCGCTGGCGGACTGGGACGTCAACCTGAGCTCGGGCGTGTCCCAGGTGATCGGGGTCCTCGAAGGGATCCAGCGGGGGTTCAACGACGCCCAGACGGGCGGGAAGAGGGTCTCGCTCGCGGACCTTATCGTGCTGGGAGGCTGTGCGGCGGTCGAGCAGGCGGCGAAGGCGGCCGGAGAGGAGGTGGATGTCCCCTTCACGCCCGGGCGGACCGACGCCACCCAGGAGCATACCGACGTGGAGTCGTTCGCCGTGCTCGAGCCGACCGCCGACGGGTTCCGCAACTACCTCCAGAATGGTCGGGGATCGGTGGCCGAGCACCTGCTGGTGGACAAGGCGTTCATGCTGAAGCTGTCCGCTCCCGACATGACGGCCCTCCTCGGCGGCCTGCGGGTCCTGGACGCCAACGCCGGTCAGTCCCGGCACGGGGTGTTCACCGACAGGCCCGGGACGCTGACGAACGACTTCTTCGTGAACCTGCTCGACATGGGGA
>Ga0214472_10000511_pt1 | contig 47478 bp, 43 predicted proteins | sample RVTome_6_FD_207662 | JGI IMG/M metagenome (GOLD analysis project Ga0214472, IMG submission 207662) | Soil microbial communities from uranium-contaminated site in the Upper Colorado River Basin, Wyoming, United States - RVT140D175 | ecosystem: Environmental > Terrestrial > Soil > Contaminated >...
TCGCGTACCCTTGCGGCAGCCGCATCGGCTTGCTCTCCCCGATCGAGTGCAAGGCTGCATCGGGTCAACAGCTCGAAGAAGTGGGCGCGCCAGCCACCTGCCAGAAGTGGGATTTCCTCACCTCCGACGCTCTCGAGTAGAAGCTCCAGCGCCGCTTCGGAGTCGCCCGACTCGAGCAGAGCCTGGGAGTGAATCGCTCCGGCGAAAGCCGTGATCACCCCGTTGTCGATCGATCTTGCCAACCGAACACTCTCCGCGCCGACGTCCAATGCTGTTTCGAGGTCACCGGCCATCACTGCGGAAAGGGCTCTGTTGAATAGGTTCAAAGACAGGCCCTGGGCGTTGCCTACGAGGCGGGCCGCCTCGATAGCATCGTCGAGCACCTCGGCGGATCTCCGCATCTCACCCGCCATCGCCAGCGAAGTGCCCAGGATCGGAGTCAAGATCGGCAGAAGATGGGTCTGGCCGGTCATCCGGGCCAGCATGAGGGCACGTTCGCCGTGGACACACCCTTGGGCATGAAGATCGAGGTAGAGCTCGGCCGTGGCCAGGTCGCTGAGCGCACCAAGCTGGGAGGTGAGCTCCTCGTCCGAGGTAGAGTCGACCAGCCTGGTGGCAAGATGGTGCGTCTCCAAGGCCAGGGTGGTCTCCCCGGCGAAGGCGGCTCCCATCGTTTGTGCTGCTAGCGCCGCCGCTCGCACGGCATCAACGCCCAACGCGTCTGCTGCCTCAACAGCGCCACGACTCCATTCGAGCATCCCATGATGGTCGGCCAGATAAAGGCTGGCTGACGAGAGAGCGATCAGCAGTGAGACGCCTGAAGGTGAGGTGGGGTCAGTCAGCTCCTCAAAGGCGCGCTCGAGCCGGTTTCGTGACTCACCATGATGACCGAGCAGCTGTTCGAGTTCGGCACAGTCGACGATCATCTTCACTCTGATATCTCCACCGTCGACCGGCGTCAACTCGATGCACTCCTCGAGGGTGGCTCGAGCAGCGCCAAAGAGACCGATGGCAGCCTGTGATGCCGCAAGCGAGGCCAGCAAGTCGACCCTTTCCGATGCTGGGGCGTTTCCGGGTAACAGACGCAGGGCTGCCATGAACCATCGAATTGCGCTCGTCGGAGCTTGTTTAGCGGTCTCTTCTCCGGCCCGTCGAAGGATGTCGATGGCGACGGTGTCACCGTGTTGCCCCGACTGCTCGACATGACTCGCCACCGCCGCGGCGGTGACGCCTCGCTTGGTGAGCGCCTCACCGGCTCGCCGATGGCATGAGAGCAGCACGCTCGGCGGGCAGGAGGCGTAAACCGCGCTGCGGACAATGGGGTGGCGAAACTGGAACCTGCGGGGAACGTCGGTCACTCGCAGCAGCTCCTTCGCCACCAGCTCATCGAGAGCTTCGAGCATCTCTTCCTCGGGCCGGTCCAGGGCGGCGGCCGCAACATCGATCTCAAATGGATCTCCCACCACCGCCGACGCCTCGGCTAGAGCCCGGGCGCTCGGGGAGAGCTCGGCGAGCTCGGCCGCAATGGCCCTGGCGACCTCCGGAGGGACGCCGAGAGCATTCAATGACGAAGACTCGGTGTCTCTTCTGTCGGCCCGAGCCAGTTGCAGGGCATAGAACGGGTTGCCACCGCTCAGATGATGCAGCTCCTCGGCAGCATCCCCGGCCAGAACTTTGACGCTTTCGAGAGGAAGGGGCCCCAGCTCCACTTTGTGGACAGCGCCGGATCGTAGGATGTTGCCGATCATGCCGATGACCGCTTGGTCACCATGTCCCGGTCTGAGGGCCATGGCGATCATGAGCTCGGCCTGAGGGGGATGTCGGAGGAGGTATCCGATCAGTTCCAGCGAGGCGCCATCGGCCCAATGCAGGTCGTCGAGGAGCAATACCAGCGGTCGCCGTGCCGCAAGCCGCTCGAACAACTCTCGAGCCGCTCGATGAACCCGAAAGCGCTCTGTCGACGAGGCGGGATAGTCGACTGCTTCGTCGAGAGGTCTCAGTGACGGGAACACGGCGGCGAGAGCGCCCAATCGGTCCATCGCCAGCCGATCCAACGATTGTGAATCCAAGGAATCGAGATAGGCGTCTAGAGCATCGGTGAACAGTCCGAACGGGAGTTCCTGGTCGAACTCCGACGCCCTTCCCTCGAGAGTCAGACATCCGAGGTCGTTGGCGATCCGAGCCAGCTCCCCGAGGAGGGTCGTCTTGCCGATCCCGGCCTCACCGCCAACGACGACGAAGCCTGCGTCGCCGTCGATGGCGTTGCTCAGTACCCCTTCAAGAAGCTCGACTTCTTGGTCGCGCCCGAGGAGCACCGCGCGTGTCAACCATGCCCTCTCCGTCGTGGACAGCGAGCGTACACCCGCAGGCATATCCCTGCCGATCCGCGACAGCAGATGCCAGAAGCCCGACCTGATTTGGCGACAGTGCTCTGAGTTTCGGCAGTGGGCCTGACATGGTGGCCGGAGGCCACTCAGAAGGAGAACACCGTGACTCCTGGTCGGCCGAAATTCAAGTAGTCCCGGTTTTGCTCGTCGTTAGCGTGCAGCCGTTGTGCGTCGAATCGTGGAAGCCATAGCTCCAAGTCGTCTCGGGCGGGACTTTCGATGGCTCTTCGCTGCGTCTTGGACCACGAACATCGGCGACGGCATAGCGGTGGCCGCAGGACCTCTCCTGATGGCGGCCCAGACCCGCGATCCCGGGCTCGTGGCCCTGGCGCTCCTCATGCAACGACTTCCCTACCTTCTTTTCGGTCTCTACGTCGGAGTGGTGGCCGATCGTGTCAACCGAAGGCGGGTCATGATCGTGGTCAACATCCTGCGTGGCTTGGTGGTTTGCGCCCTGGCAGTGACCATCGCCACCGGACGAGCAGACGTGGTCGTCGTGCTCACGACTCTGTTCATCCTGGGCAGCGCCGAAGTCTTTGCTGACATCACCACGTCAACCCTTCTCCCGATGGTCGTGGCAAAGCCGGACCTGGGGGTGGCGAATGCCCGGATCGTGTCCGGATTCGTCACAGCCAACCAGCTTGTCGGGCCTGCCATCGGTGCGTTCCTGTTCGCAGTCGGGATGGCCGTGCCTTTTGGTGCCCAGGCGCTGTGTATGGCACTGGGAGCGGTGCTTTTTTCCCGTATCGCCAGGACACCACCAGTGATGGCAAGCGAGCCATCCCACCTTGGGCGCGACCTCAAAGAAGGATTCCGCTGGTTGTGGAACCATGCCCCGCTTCGCACCCTGGCCATCACCGTCTTCGTGTTCAACATCACCTTTGGCGCGGCGTGGTCGGTCCTGGTCCTCATCGCAATCGAACGCCTCGAGGTTGGAGAAGTGGGCTACGGCCTGATGATCACGGTCGGTGCCATTGGAGGGCTCCTAGGTGCCGCGGCCTATGGCGCACTGGAGTCGCGGTTCAGCCTGGCCGACATCATGCGGGCCGGACTTGTCGTCGAATGCGTCACCCACCTGACCCTGGCAACCACCACCGCACCGTGGGTGGCAATGACCATCCTGTTCCTATTCGGTGCACATAACTCGATCTGGAGAACCACGACCACGACCATCCGCCAGCGGGCCGTGCCTACCGAGTTTCAGGGACGAGTCAGCAGTCTCAACCAGCTCGGGTCCTATGGTGGACTGGTGGCGGGAGCCGCATTGGGCGGCGCTATCGCCGGCAGATGGGGAGTCACCGGGCCCTTCTGGTTCGCCTTCATCGGCTCGGTGATCATCCTCGCCCTGATGTGGCGTGAACTGGCCCACATTGCCGAAACCGGAGGCGAGCTGTGAGAGAGCGGGCCGACCAAGTGATCGCGGATGTCCTGGAGGCGAATGGCCCGATCGCGATCTTCGCCCATGGGCATCTCCTTCGTATCCTGGCCGTCCCAGGGTTGGGGCTGCGGGCGGTGAACGGCGCCAACCTCCGACTCGACACGACAACGGTGTCCACCCTCGGGTGGGAGCGGGAGAGTCGTGTCATCCGGCACTGGAATGAGGTCTGCCATCTGCGGTCGATGGATCCGGTGCCCTGATGGACACAACTAGAGCCGATCCAGACGGGGGCGGAGCCGGCCGGCCCCGTTGCCCCCATCGCCAATTCGATCTGCCATTGGAGAGAACATGACACCGATTACCGCGACTGCCGAGTGGGAAGCGCTCGAACGTCTTGGTTCACGAGGAAGAAAGGTCGACCTGCGCCACACCTTCGCCGAGGATCCGGCCCGCGCCGAGCGGCTCACGTTCGTCGCCGGCGATCTGATGGTCGACCTGTCCAAGCACTTGGTCACCGACGAGGTCATCACTGCGCTGCTGGCCGTCGCCCGTCGTGCCGGGCTCTCCGATCGGATCGCCGCGCTGTTCGCCGGGGACCGCATCAACGTCACTGAGGATCGGGCAGTGCTGCATCCGGCTTTGCGGGCTGGTCCAAGCGACGAGTTCTCCGTCGACGGCATCGACGTGACCCGCGATGTCAGCGCGGTCCTCGAGCGGATGGCGGAGTTCGCCGGCCGGGTTCGCAGCGGCACATGGCAGGGCCACACCGGTCGCCGAATCAACCATGTGGTCAACATCGGGATCGGCGGATCGGACCTGGGGCCGGCTATGGCATTCAGAGCCCTTCGTCCCTACGTGTTTCCTGACATCGAAGCTCATTTCGTGTCGAACATCGATCCGGCCGACCTCCAATCGGTGCTCGACCTGGTCGACCCCGAAACCACCCTCTTTGTCGTCGCCTCCAAGACCTTCACCACCCTCGAGACCCTCACCAACGCTCGCACGGCCCGGGCCTGGCTGGTCGATCGACTAGGCAGCGATGAGGCTGTGGCACGCCATTTCGTCGCCGTCTCCACCAACGCCGAGGCAGTCGCCGCCTTCGGCATCGACACCGCCAACATGTTCGGGTTCTGGGATTGGGTCGGGGGCCGATACTCGATGGACTCCGCGATCGGGCTCAGTCTCATGATCACGATCGGACCCGACGCCTTCGGCGAGATGCTGTCCGGCTTCCGGACCATCGACCGCCATTTCCGCACCACTCCGCTCGAACACAACGTGCCGGTGCTGCTCGGCCTGATCGGTGTCTGGTACCGCAACGTGTTGGGCTATCCCACATACGCGGTCCTGCCTTACAGCGAGGACTTCGCCCGGTTCCCGGCCTATCTCCAGCAGCTCGATATGGAGTCGAATGGTAAGAGCGTCCGGCTCGACGGGTCACCGGTGGACATGGACACGGGGCCGATCGTGTGGGGGGAGCCGGGCACCAACGGCCAGCATGCCTTCTACCAGATGCTCCACCAGGGCACCACCGTCGTTCCCGCCGACCTGATCGGGTTCGTCGAACCGTCAGTAGATGTTGGCGGTCAGCACGACTTGCTGATGGGGAACATGCTCGCTCAGGCCGAGGCGCTGGCTTTCGGCAAGACTTCCGACGAGGTGGCGGGCGCCGGGGTCGATGCCGGTCTGGTGGCGCATAAGACCTTTCCGGGCAATCGTCCCACCTCGGTGATATTGGCCCCCCGGCTCACCCCCTCGGTCCTCGGTCAGCTGGTCGCCTTGTACGAGCACAAGGTCTTCACCCAGGGTGTGATCTGGGGAATCAACTCGTTCGACCAGTGGGGAGTGGAGCTCGGCAAGGAGCTCGCCACGACCATCATCGGCGAGCTGACCTCGGAGACCTCACCCGACCTCGGACACGACTCTTCGACCAACGCCCTGATCCGCCGTTACCGAACGGAACGGGGACGTCAGTGACCATCCGACTCGGAGTGGACATTGGAGGCACCGGAATCAAGTCGGCGCCGGTCGACCTCGAACAAGGAGCGCTTGTCGGCGATCGACGATACGTCGCCATCCCTCGCATAGCAGCGGTCCAGCCGATGGACGGCTGCATATTGTGCGTCGTAGACCTCATGAGCGATGAGATGTGCCAACGTCGGCGGGAAGGCCCAAGGTGACAGTCGAAGACCTTCGAACCGAGGATGGGCATGAGCTCTACCTTGTGCGCCCCGACGCACCGGCCGATGGGGCGGCGGTCCTGTATTTGCACTGGTTTGACGAGGCACCCAACGCCAACCGCACCCAATATCTCGAAGAGGCGACGCGACTGGCTGAGGTGGGGGTGGTGTCCGTCCTTCCGCAGTTGAGTTTCCCGTGGCACTCGGCTCCGACTGACACAGATCGAGACCTGGGTCGGATCACCTCCGAGCTCGAGTTCCTGCACGCCGCTCATGCCGTTCTGACCGACACCGAAGGTGTCGACAACAACCGGATCGCGGTGGTAGGGCACGACTTCGGAGCCATGTATGGCATCGCCCTCCTCGGTCATGTCGAGCTGCGAGCGGCCGTGTTTGTGGCGGCCACCCCACGTTGGACGGATTGGTTTCTCCGTTTCTGGCCTATCACCTCCGATCGTTATGACTACATGCGTGCCCTGAGTGACGTCGATCCGATAACGACGATCAGCAAGGCCGCTTGCCCACTTCTGTTCCAATACGGGAAGACCGACTTCTACATCGCTCCGATGACCGGGCTCGAGCTGTTCCAAGCTGCACCAGAGCCCAAACAGGTTCTCAACTATGACAGTGGTCATGAGATGGATTTGGAGGCTATCCAACACGACCGGATCGCCTTCCTCGCCGAGTCTCTCGACTTCACCCCGTGAGGGGCCACCCGGTCCGCGCGCCCTCGACGTCTACCGACGGGAAGACATCGACTGGACCCAAGATGGATCGAACATCTCGACTATCGCTGACGACCAAGGTGACTGAACCCGTCCGATCACCCGGTCCGGCTCAGCACCGCCCGCAGGTGGGGCTCCATTTGGCTGGTCGTGGTCGTGCTCATCGACATCTCATAGGAGAGCGTGTCATCTTCCACGGTGAGAGTCCGAATCGAGCCGAGAACACGGTCATCTCCGGCATATTGCTGACTCTCGAGCTGAATCAGCCAGGAGTCACCTTCCCGTGACCACGTCCCTCGCATCGCTTCGCCTCTACCGGCCTGAGCGTTGAAGGCCTTGAGTGTGCCGTCACTGGAGATCCTCAGGAGCCCCGTCTCCCAATGGGACACCACCTCGCCGTGTGGGACCTCACGCCAGGCGCGCTGGTCGTAATGCAATGACGGGTGGTCACTGCGCTCAGTGATCGCCAGGAGCTCGCGGTAGCGAAACGGCTCGATTGTCGGATAACCACCCTCTCCATGCCCCACCCATGTTCCGACCAGCTTGGAGACGAGTTCAAGGACATTGGGGTGACGGCTCATGAGATCGCGGAACCCTACGGCGTTCACGAGTGGCGCAATTCAAACCAACTCGCTCTACCCGGGTTTGGGGCTAATGGTTAGATCAGATGGCCAGAGTGCTGCCGCCACCGGCAGGGGGTGGGTGTCAGCAGCTGCAGAGAGGCATCAGTGATCGCGGGCGTCGATGTCGACGTCCTTTTTCACGTATTCGGTGTGCTGTTCCTTCTTCGTGGTGGTCAATGCCACCAAGGTCAGGATTGCACCAAGCGCACCGACAATCATCAGGATGATCCCGATCGTGTCGAGGTTGAATCCTTCCGCTTCCACCGATACTGCGAACGCCAGGATGGCGCCCACTGCGATGAGGAACAGCGAACCTCCGAAACCGACGTTCCTATTCATTCCATGTCTCCTTTGCTGGTTTTCCTTCGGCGTCTTCGATCGGAGCTGATCATTGGAGACCAACCACGCCGAACCGTGGGGGACTCGGGGTCGTGGGTGTTCGTACCCATTTTGGCACCGCGAGAAACCGGTTCATGTGTCGTCTGGGCCTCGTTGACGACCGTTCGACGAGGAGCGGACGCGTCACGCCTCGGACGGAACGGTGCTCTCCACTTGGGCTTTCTCCGCGTCAGTCCGTTTCAGCAACCCGAGATGGCCCGTCGTCTCCAGAATGGCGTACTTGACCTCGCCGATGTCGGAGACCTGCTGTTCCCGGAGCAGGGCCATCAACTCCTCCCGGCGCAGAAACTCAGCCCGCAGATTCTCTTCGAGCACCTCACCGTTCCGCACCAACATGCTCGGTGAGCCGGTGAGGAACCTCATCACCCAGTTGTAGGAGAGCTCGAGGAAAGTCAGCCCGCGATCCAGCGCGACGATGAGGACGATTATGAGCCATGCGTAGAGCACCGGGACTTCGGGATAGAACATGGAGTCGCCTGTGGCCGATCCGAGGGCAATGATCACCACGTACTCGAACGAAGACATCTGTCGTTGGCCTCGCTTGCCCATGAAGCGAACGACGACTACTGCGAAGGTGTATATGAGAACCACGCGCAGGGCGATTTCGAGAAAGAACGTCAGCGGCTGAACGCCCAAGAAGAGACGCTCCCAGTCGAGCGGTGTCACCGGTTCCATCCTGTTCCTTTCCTCGGTCGGGTCCCTAACCTCGGGACTGACGGTCCCCATACCCGGAAGGCCGCCTCTTATCCCTAGACCACATGCGTCGCGGGAAGCTGCAGACTCTGGAGACGGCTCAATGACCAAACATGACACAAACGAGGTGAACCTGTGCTCTTCGTGGCAATTGCACAGCCGGCATGTGAACGGAGCCGCAGCGTTGACGTCCGTTGGGTTTTCTGCTCTACTCCCGCTGACTGGTTGCTCGCCCATCGGGCGACGGACAGCCGCCGAGGGCGGCAAGCGAGCTGAGAGGGCAAACCGGTGACAGGACCCCACACGATGTCATGCACATCGGGCCAACAGCCAGCTGGCCCGGGAATGATGTGCGCCTGTCCCAGCTCTCGGGAGACCGCGACGAGGTCGAAGATCCGGTCGTAACGGACGCCAGTCACCCGAGAGCCATCCAGGGGGTAATTCCCCATGGCGTTCGATTCAATATCGGCCCAAGATCCCTTTTCCGTCGATCTATCAAACACCCAAATGGAGGAAATGACCATGACCACAACAAGCACACCGGTCAACAACGGTGTCAACGTCCAGGCCCTGCTCGACGCCCGAGCGGCACTCGTCGACGCTCCCGATGCGGCCAAGTTCACTTGGCGGGCGTCCACCGAGTGGGTGGGCGGCACTCATAGCCAGTCGCAAGTTCAAGGATTCTTCGGTCTCGGCGGCGAACAGACACACCGGACGACCTTCAGCTTCGATGCAGACCACCCAGAGGTATTCGCCTCCGAGGACCACGGAGCGACCCCGGTCGAGTTCGTTCTGGTGGGTCTCGCCAGCTGTCTCACCGCCGGAGTTGCCGCAGTGGCCCAGAACCGGGAAATCCAGCTCAATTCAGTCAAAGCCACGATCGAGGGCGACATGGACATCCTGGGAATCCTGGGCGGCGATCCAGAGGTCAGAAACGGCTTCAACGGGATCAAGGTGCACTACGACATCGACGCCGATGCCACCCCCGAGGAGATCGAGGCGCTAGTGGCACAGTCGCAGAAGCGCTCGGCGGTCTTCGATGTCATCACCAACCCGACCAATGTGACAGTCGAAGTCAACTGACCAATTCGAGCACGCCCACGACGACTGTCGTGATCGGGGCCGGCCACGCCGGACTCGCCGTCAGTCATTTCCTATCCGAGCGCTCGATCGACCATGTGGTGATCGAGCGCGGCGAGGTGGCCAACTCATGGCGCACCGAGCGGTGGGACTCATTGCGTCTGCTCACTCCCAATTGGCAGAGCCGGCTCCCGGGGATGGCCTACGCCGGGAGCGATCCTGACGGCTACATGACCATGCCCGAGGTGGTCGACTTCATCGATCGCTATGCCCGGAAAGGGGACGCGCCGGTCCAGACCAACACGACCGTCACCTCGCTCCGCCCCAACAGAAACGGCTATGAGGTGGTGACCGACCAGGGAATCTGGGTCAGCCCGACCGTGGTTCTGGCCACCGGTGCATTCAACCTGCCCGACGTCCCAGCACTGGCGACCGAGGTGCCGGCGAGGGTCGTGAGGGTGACACCGATCGACTACCGGGGGCCCTATCAGCTTCCCGAGGGAGGGGTGCTGGTGGTTGGCGCCTCCGCCACCGGTATCCAGATCGCGGAAGAGGTCCACCGCTCGGGGAGGCCGGTCACCCTGTCGGTGGGTGAGCATGTCCGGATGCCCCGCCTCTACCGGGGCAAGGACGTCATGTGGTGGCTGGAGCAAACCGGGATCCTCGACGAGCGCCACGACGAGGTCGACGATCTGGTGCGAGCGCGCAACCTGTCTTCACCGCAATTGGTGGGGACACCCGAGCGGCGGACCCTCGACCTGAATGCGTTGACCGGGCAAGGAGTGCGGCTGGTCGGCCGTCTCGCCGGCATCTCGGGTGGGAGGGCACAATTCTCGGGCTCGCTGCGGAACAAGTGCAATTTGGCCGACCTCAAATTGGGGAGATTGCTCGACACCTTCGACGAGTGGGCCTTTAGCTCGGGTATCGACGACGAGCTCGATCCTCCCCATCGCCTCCCGGCGACCCGGGTTGACGAATCGCCACCGCTCAGCATCGATCTCAACAACGGCGAGATCGCTGGCATTGTTTGGGCCACCGGCTTCCGCCCGGATTACTCATGGCTGCACGCCCGCGTCCTCGACCGCCGGGGCAGGCTGCGACACGATGCGGGCATCGTCACCAACGCCCCCGGCCTCTACCGCATCGGGTTGAACCTGCTCCGACGTCGCAAGTCGAGTTTCATCCACGGTGCGGAGGACGATGCCCGGGAACTGACCGAGCATCTGGCGGCGCATCTCAGCGTCGGTACCCGATTCCGCTAGACCCGGCTGATCCTTATCAATGGGATGATGCGCTCGGTCTTGTCCTGATAGTCCTGAAAGCCCGGAGCCCATTCAGTGACCCGCTCCCACATCTGGTGATGCTCCTCGTCTTCGAGCACGATCGCCCTTGCCTCGAAGAGATCCGACTTGTTGCGGACCCAGACCTGGGGGTCATCCCGAAGATTCAAGTACCAGTCGGGGTGATCTGGCGCTCCGCCCTTGGATGCGATCACGATCAGGTCATCACCGTCGGGGAGATGAACCACGGGAACGCGTCGGATGGACCCGCTCTTTCGGCCCTTGGTGTAGAGCAGGATCATCCGATCCGCACGGGGATGCTCGACCTCGGCCCCGTCCGAACGCAAGTATTGCTCGATGTTGTCACGGGCCCAGGGCTGGGGGTTGTCGATGGCTTGCTCTTCTATCTGGATCAGTGTCGAATCCAACGTTCCTCCGGCTCTGCGTATACGGGACGACAACATCCACAGCCACCTCGACCTTCCCGATTTCACCGGATGCGACGCGATCAGGGGAGAAGGTGTCGGTAGAAGGCGAGATTCTCGTCGTCGAAGCAGACGAAGGTCACTGTCTCGAATGCTTCACTGTGGTCATTCACCCAGCTTCGCACCGCTCCGACGGCCGTCTCTGCGGCCAGCTGTTTGGGAAAGCGATAGACCCCCGTTGAGATGTTGGGGAAGGCGATCGTCCTCGCCGTCGTCTGGGCGGCCAGCTGCAGGCTGTTCTGATAAGCGGATGCAAGGAGTGCTATCGCTTCGTCCTCAGGCAACGTGCCCCAGATCGGCCCTACCGTGTGGATGAGATGGCGAGCCGGAAGACGGCCGGCGGTGGTGAGGACGGCGTCCCCCGTCCCCAGCCGGCCACGAGCGGCGACAATTGCCCGGCAGTCGTCGAGGATCTCGGGCCCCCCTGCCCGATGGATGGCACCGTCGACACCACCACCACCCGCCAAAGACGAATTGGCGGCATTGACGATGACGTCGACGTCGACCGTGGTGATGTCGGCCAGGATCGCCTCGAGCCGGGTCACCACCCGGACTGTAGGTCAGGCTACGGCGTAGGGCAGGCGGTGCGTGGGTGCAGCCGGGCCGAGCAGCGACGCCTCTTCAGTTCGGGATATGAGCCGACGGCGCACCGATTCGGCTACTGCATCCCGGCGGGGGTTCGGCCCGCGTCCGAAGGCGAGGAGGGCGGCTTCGGTGCTCATGACCGCGGCCCGGAAAGGGTCCGGTAGGACCGCGTTAAGAGCGGCCAGCCATACCGAACGGGTGACCTGCGATGCCGACTGCAGCCCCGTCATCAGGGCACGTTCGATGGAGGCGAGCTCGTTGTCCCGACCCGCGGTCACCAGTTGCAGAGCTTGATGTAGCAGTCGTTGCACGAGATCGCGCGCCGTCTCGTTGAGATCGGCAGTGTGGTACCGGTAGACGATCGAGGCGCAGTCGATGGCGTAGAGACGGGCGTGGGTCTCGTCCCATTCTCCGACGCGGAAGCGCTCGATCTCGAGCAGATCGGCAATCGTCCCCAGACCATCGACCTGGTTAGACCGTTGCTGACCCGCTTCAACATGGTCTGATGACAACATCGCCGTCTCCCTGCCCTTTCTGCAATCGCCCGTGATCGGTCCTGTGGATAACCGCTACATGGATAATTCACAAGAAACCGGGAATTGGGCATGGGCCGCATGGCCTATTCTCCCGGCGCACATCCGAGCTAGTCCTTCGAGGTCAGATGTTGAGGATGATGACCGGGCAGGGGGCCTCGGCCAGTAGCCTGTCCACCTTGGGACCCAGGTACAACCGTCGTGAACCTGCCCTTACCGAAGTACCCACGACTATCAGATCGATGTCGCTGCCGGCGCGAGAGATGATTCCGGATGTCGTCTCGTTCCAGATCATCACCTCGGTTGCGACACTTACCCCAAAGGTCGCGCCGATCTGACGAATGTCTTCGACCACCTCCTGACCGATGGCGAGCCTGACCGCCGGGGAAGACGATCGACCGGTGGCCATACCTGTGGTCGAAGCGGTGTCGACCACATGGAAGGCGAGGACCTCACCGTCGTCGTGAGCCAGCGCGAACGCCAGCTCTGCTGCCCGCCTTGCCGTCGCGGTCCCGCCGGTGGGCACCATGATCCGACGTGGTGGCCACTGACCCTGACCGGCCCTGAAGACCAGACTCGGGCACGGCGCGAGTCGGACGACCTCATCGACGACCGACGAGAACACGTGCTCGGGCGAGCCGATCCTCTCCGGGGCACCCAGGACGAGGAGGTCGTATCCCTTGGCCGCTTCGTTCACGATCGCCTGGCCCGGCTCCGCTCCACCCACCATCCGTCTTGTGATCTCGGTGTTGGGCGGAAACAGACTGGCCAGACCGTCCATGAAACGGGCGGCGTCCTTGCGCTGTCGTCTATCCACTGAGGTCAGCAGGGTCACCGCCAGACCGTCGGCGCCAAGACGGGCCAGCACCGCCGCCTCGAGTTCCTGAACATCGGTCCCGGTTGCTTCCCGAAGACGGACGGGCATCAGCACTCTGCGCACGCCTCCCAACGCAGTGGGCTTCTTCTGGTCGTCAGAGGCATAGCGCCCGCCCAGGGCGATACGAACACCGATCGGTGCCACCAACGATGTGACCACCGAGACCACCACCATCATCGAATAGATCTCTACCGAGAAGATGCCCATCGACAGCCCGATTGCGGCAACAATGATTCCCAGGACACCTCTAGCGTTGAGGGCGAGGCCGTAGGCGAGAGACTCACGCCGATCGCTCCCTGCCAACCATCGTGCGCCGAAGTAGGCCCCGATGATCTTGCCGGCGGCCGCTACGGCCAGAAGTATTCCGGTCAGCTGGAGAAGGCGGGGCTCCAGCAGACCCCCGACGTCTAGCCGCAGCCCGGCGGTAGCCAGGAATATCGGCGCCAGGACACCGTAGGTGACACTCTCCAACTGGCGGCTCACCTCGAGCGGCAAGCGACGGGTTTGCCCGAACAGGATCCCGATCGCGAACGCCCCCAGAATGGGCTCGAGGTGGAGAGCGTGGGTGAACGCACCCCACCCGAAGGCGAGGACGATGATGAGTGTCAGGATGCGGTCCTGAGACTTCATTCGGTCTTGGACGATGCTCAGGCTCCACCTGGTCAGCGGTCTTCCCACGATGAATGTGGCTGCGAAGAAGACAACGACCGCTCCCAGGGTGGTCGCCACCGAAACCGCGTCGATCCTCCCCGCGCCGGCGAGCGAGGTGACGATGCCCAGCAGGGTCCAACCCAAGATGTCGTCGATCATCCCGGCCGCGAGAGCTGTCTGACCGAACTCGCGACGCATCAATCCGAGGTCGGCCAGGATCTTGGCGAGGACCGGAATCGCCGAAAGGGCGAGGGCCACTGCCAGGAACAAGCTGAAGACCGGTCGCTGCTCAGCGTCGGCGAGAAGGTCGACGGGGATCAGCGCCCCTACCAGCAAACCGGATGCGAAAGGGACGATCAGTCCGCCGAGGCCAACTCCTACCGCCGTGCGCAAGCGTGTTCGAATCAACGCCAGGTCGGTTTCCATACCGATCACGATCAAGAGGAACATGATCCCGAGCAGGCCTACGACATCGAGCAGCTGAGCCTGGCTGGTTGTCTCCGGGACTATCAGCCTTCCAAAGGCGGGGAACGCCCGGGAGAGAAGCGACGGGCCGAGCAGGACGCCGGCGAAGATCTCACCCACTACCGCCGGGATGCCGATCCGATTGCACAGCTCTCCCAGCAGACGTGCCGTGCCGAGAAGGATGGCGACCGACAGGACCAGCTTCAGCAGATCTTCATGAGATATGCCGGCCAACGGCTCCATACGAACCAACCTTCCTCATAGGCCTACGGGGTTAGCTGACGGGCTCGAGCTGGAAGGTGCTCTTCCCGGCACAGGTCCGGGATTCGCCCCAAGTTTCGGTTCCCCCGTCCCGGCGCAATGCCGGGCTCGGCGTGAGTGGCACGTTAGTTACCCGGTTGACCCTCCTGGCCAACATTTCTCATCGGTAGTCGTAGAAACCCCTGCCTGACTTACGTCCGCGGAGACCTGCTTCGACCATTCTGGTCAGCAGGGGGGGAGAGGCGTACATAGGCTCCTTGAACTCGTCAAAGAGGACATCGGCAACATGTTTCATGGTGTCGAGCCCCACGAAGTCCGAAAGCTCGAGCGGGCCCATGGGGTGATTGGCTCCCAGCCGCATCCCCGCATCGATGTCCTCCCTGGTGGCAAATCCCGCCTCGTACATGCGAATCGCGCCGAGCAAGTAGGGGACGAGCAGCATGTTGACGATGAAACCCGCCCGATCCTTGGATCTGATCACGGTCTTACCCAGCGATACGGCATAACTCTCGGCTCGGGCCTCGGTCTCCGGTGCCGACATCACCGTGGTAACCAGCTCGACCAGGCCCATCACCGGCACCGGGTTGAAGAAGTGCAACCCGATGACATGATCCGGTCGATTGGTTGCCGAAGCGATCCGGGTGATCGGAATCGAGGAGGTGTTGGAGGCGAGGATGGCGTCGGGCGAGACAACGGCGTCGATATCGGCGAACAGTCTCTTCTTCAAGTCCTCGTTCTCGGTTGCCGCCTCGATCACCAGATGTCTGTCGGCCAGGTCGGCCAAGTCGGTGGAAACCAAGATCCGACTCAGGATGGTGTCACGCTCGGTGATGTCGAGCTTCGATCGCTCGACGGCGCGTTCCAGCGAAGTCTCGATCCGCGCCCGGGCAGATTCGGCGGCTGCAGGGTCGATCTCGTGGACGATCACGTCGCTCCCGGCGCGGGCACAGACCTCGGCGATCCCCGAGCCCATCAAACCGCCTCCGATCACTCCGACGCGTTCGATGGTCATGGAGTGTCGATGCCGCCCTCAAAGACCGGTACCGCAGCCTTGGCACGGTCCCCGGCTCGGAGCCAGCACGCAGCCCGGTGGTGGGCGCCTTGTGGTGAATCCATCAGCGGTGGATCCTCGACATCGCATAGCCCCGGCTCAGCGATCGGGCACCTGGGATGGAAGTGGCAGCCGGTCGGTGGATTCAGCGGCGAAGGGATCTCACCTTGGAGCAGGCGTCGATTGCGGGGACGGTCGGGGTCTGCGATTGGGATCGCCGAGAGGAGGGCCTCGGTGTAGGGGTGGAGTGGCTGGCGGTAGAGAGTGTCCCTGTCGGTCGTTTCGACGACCCGACCCAGGTACATGACCGCCACCCGGTCGGAGATGTGCTCGACCACGGCGAGGTTGTGTGCCACGAACAAGAGGGTCAATTTCAACTCCGACTGAAGCTCTTTGAGCAGGTTGAGGACCTGTGCCTGCACCGACACGTCGAGGGCCGACACCGGCTCGTCGGCGACCACGAAGTCTGGTCCCAGTATCAGTGCACGTGCGATGCCGATCCTCTGTCGCTGACCGCCGGAGAACTCGTGTGGATACCGGTTGGCATGTGCCGCGCGGAGCCCGACGAGCTCCAGCATCTCTTTGACCCTCTCCTGCCGCTCGTCCTTGTCGCCTACGCCGTGAAGACGTAGCCCTTCGGAGATCACCGGGCCTACCTGGGACCGGGGATCGAGCGATCCGTAGGGATCCTGGAAGATGATCTGGACACGCCTGCGGAACGGCTTGAGGTCCTTGCCGGAGAGGTGGGTGATGTCGACGCCGTCGAAGCTGATCGTTCCGCTGGTCGGCTCGAGAAGCCGGGTCAGCAGTCTCCCCAAGGTCGTTTTCCCACATCCGGACTCGCCGACGAGACCCACTGTCTCTCCCTTGAAGATGTCCAGGTCAACACCGGAAACGGCTCGGACCGTGGCCAATTGCCGTTGCAACACACCACCGCGAACCGGGAACTCTTTGACCAGGTTCTGGAGCTGGACGAGAGTCTCAGCCATCGACGTCCACAACTTTCTCCGGCCCGTAGTAGAGCCAACATCTGACGTGGTGATCCTGGTCGACCTCACGTAGATCCGGATTCTGCTCGGTGCAGATCTGGAGCTGATTCTCCACCCTCGGAACGCACCGCGAAGCGAACCGACAACCCTGGGGGAGGTCGATCATCGAAGGCACCACGCCCGGTATCACCTCGAGGCGGTCCCGTCGTGAGCCAAGCACCGGGATCGAACCGATCAAACCCCTGGTGTACGGATGGAGCGGCTTGTTGAACAGGGTGCGGACGTCTGTCTCCTCCACTATCTCGCCGGCGTACATCACCGCCACTCGATCGGCCATCTCGGCCACTATGCCGAGGTCGTGGGTGATGAGGATGACTGCGGTGTTGGAGGTCTGCTGGAGGTCACGTATCAGGTCCAGGATCTGTGCCTGGATGGTGACGTCGAGGGCGGTGGTCGGCTCGTCGGCGATCAGAAGCTCCGGCTCGCAAGCCAAGGCCATGGCGATCATGATCCGCTGGGCCATGCCCCCAGAGAGCTCGTGGGGGTAAGCCTCGGCTCGCCGCCTCGGGTCGGGTATGCCCACTTTGGCCAGCATCTCGACGACCTTTTCTTCTTCGACCTCGCTGGTCCAATCCCGATGAAGCTCGAACACTTCCTGGATCTGGACCCCTGCCCGGTACACCGGATTGAGGGCGGAGCTCGGCTGCTGGAAGATCATCGAGATGTGCTCGCCGCGGAGCCGTCGCAACTCGTTGAGCTTCATCTTGGCGATGTCTCTTCCACCGAAGAGAATCTCCCCGGCAACGACTTCCCCGGGGTGGGGGACGAGACCCATGATCGAAAGCGCCGTCACCGACTTGCCACACCCGGATTCGCCGACGAGACCAAGGACCTCTCCCCGGTTCACGTAGAAGTCGGTCCCGTCCACAGCCTTCACCAACCCATCCCGCGTGTCGAAATGGGTCCTGAGGTTGTTCACTTCGAGCAATCGCTCCCCGGCCGGAACCGGCAACGGCGCGTCGAAGTCGATCGGGCTCTCGGGTAGGGGTCGGGCTGCGCTCATCGGTTCAGGGTCGGATCGAGAGCGTCCCGGAGACCGTCACCCATCAGGTTGAAGCCGAGCACCGTGATCATTATCGCCAGGCCAGGGAAGACCATGAGATGTGGGGCGGTGAAGATCCGGGCACGCTCCGCTGCCAGCATCGCACCCCACTCCGGCGTCGGCGGCTGGGCGCCGAGGCCGAGAAATCCGAGTGCGGCCGCCTCGAGGATCACGGTGGCTACCCCGAGCGTTCCCAACACGACAAGAGGAGTGAGGGCATTGGGGACGACTCTGGTAGTCAAGACCCGCCATGAAGACGCGCCGAGAGCGCGAGAAGCGGAGACATAGTCGACCTCCTTGATGGAGAGAACCGACGCCCGCATCACCCTGGCGTATTGGGGGATGGTGACGATGGCGATGGCCAGCAGGGTGTTTCTGATGCCGGGCCCGAGGACGAAGACGATGGCGATGGCGAGGATCAACGACGGGAACCCGAGGACCACGTCCATGATCCGCATGAGGATGTTGTCGGTCCATCCCCCGAAGTATCCAGCGATCGCCCCGACGACTGTGCCGATGACGATCGCGACGAGAACCGTGGTGAATCCAAGCGGAAGACTGACCCGAGCGGCGAAGACGACACGGCTGAAGAAATCCCGGACATTGCCATCGAGACCCATCAGGTGCTGGGTTTCCTCGCATCCGAGGAAGTTGACGCAGGGCGGCAACCATCTCTCTGCACCGGGTTGGCCGATGAAGTTCTCCTGGAAGTCGTAGGGCGCGATCAGAGGAGCGAAGGCGGCGACCAGGATCATGAAAGTCACCAGGATCAGCCCGGCGATCCCCACTTTTCTCTGCAGGAATCGGCGCAGCGTTATCTTCCACATCGAGCCGGGCTGCTCGAGCAGTGCCTCGGGATCAGGCACGCTGATGTCGGGTCGCAGTGTCACTCCAACCTCACTCTCGGATCGAGATAACCGTATGAGATGTCGACCAGGAGATTCACGAGCACGTACGTGGTCGCGATGACCACGGTGAACCCCTGGATGATGGGGAAGTCCCGGGCGGTGATGGCCTCGAACAGGGCGGTGCCCACTCCGGCCAGACCGAAGACCGTCTCGGTGAGAACGGCACCACCGAGAAGACCACCCAACTGAAGCCCGACGATCGTCACCACCGGGAGCATCGCGTTGCGTAAGGCGTGACGTCTGATGACCCGGCGTTCCATCGCTCCTTTGGCCCTGGCTGTCCTGATGTAGTCGCGTCCCAATACGTCGAGAAGCGACGATCTGGTCATCCGGGCGATGATGGCAATGGGGATGGTGGCCAGGGTGATAGCGGGGAGGATCAGGTGCCTCGCTCCATCCCAGAGAATCGTCCACTGTGCGCTGATCAAGGCGTTGATAATCGTCATGTTGGAGACGAACTCTGCCCCAGTGGCCAGCAGCCCTTCGGACAGCTCCATGCCCCATACGTCGTAGAAGGCCATCGGCCGGCTTCCTGGGCTGAGTGTTCCGCTCGGGGGCAGGGCCAAGGGTGTCCCCAACAGGATCACGGCGAAGAGGTAGGCCAACAAGAGCCCGAGCCAGAAGATGGGCATCGACACTCCGATATTGGCGAACGCCATCGCCGCCACGTCGACACCGGTGTTGTGCCTCCGTGCGGCGGCGATACCCAGGGGGATCCCTACCAGGATCGCTGCTGACAGGGCGGCGACGGTGAGCTCGAGAGTCACCGGGAGGCGTTCGACGATTATTCGGCTCACCGGCCGGGAGAAACGGATTGACTCCCCAAAGTCCCCGGTCAGGGCGTCGCCGGCGTAGATCGCCAACTGGACGTGTATCGGCTCGTTCAGTCCGTTCGCTTCGTTGAACCGCTCACATGCCTCAGGAGATGCCCTCTCTCCCAGGATGGCGGTGCACGGTTCGCCCGGCACCAGTCTGAGGAGCAGGAACACCACCACCACGACACCGATCAGCACCGGGATCGCGACTAGGAGGCGGCGGAGGATGTATCCGATCATGTTCGATTCGTGAGCGTAGAACAGAGGGAGGCGCCGAAGCGCCTCCCCCTGGTTCGTCTCTGAGTGCTCAGAGGGTTATTCGGCGTTGATCAGGGCGCCCCACAGGTACGAGAAGTACTCGAATGCTCCCGTGTTGCCCACATGAAGCGGGTGGGAGGCATCGAGCCCGACCGACCATGAGGTCAGCACGTCATTGGCGTCGAATGTCGAGCCGTCGTGGAAGGTCACACCCTCACGCAGGGCACAGGTCCAGACCAGACCCGCATCGTCAGGCGCACACTCCGTCGCCAGCTTGGGAATGACTTCGCCGTTGGGCCCATAGCCATAGAGCCCTTCCAGCACCTGCTCACATGCCGAGAGCGATTCGCCGTCGGTCTCGTCAGCACAGAACAGCGAGATGGGCTCTGCGTTCTGGACGAACACCATGTCGGCGTCACCCGGGTTCATGGTCGCGAACTGCGGCGCACCTACGGGTGCCACCGCGGCGTTCTCGACAGTGGTGAGAGCAGCGTCCGCTGCCGCCCCCCACGCCACCGGGAACATCGGCGTGAACTCACGAATCAGGTTGTTCGCCTGCTCGTAAATGGGCTGCGCCGCAGCCGGATCGACCGTGCGCGCTCCCTCGGCCAGTGTGTCAACGATGTCTTGGCTCATCTCACCGAACTGGGGATTGCCGCCACCGAAGTGGAAGTCGAGGAAGTTGGTCACGTGCGGGTAGTCCGCACCCCAACCCAGAAGATGGATGCCTTCCTGCTGTCCCGAGGCGTTCTCCTCGATGAAAGCACCCGACTCCATCACGATGACTTCAGCGACGATCCCGAGGTTCTCTTCGAGCTGGGCGCGAATGTCCTCGGCAACCGCGACCGGCTCGGGGAGATAGACACGGAACACATCACGGAGTTTGATCGTGGTCTCGAACCCGTCGGGGAACCCGGCCTCGGCCAGGAGCGCTCGCGCTCCCTCGGGGTCGAACTCGTAGAAGGGCTCGCCTACACAGGCGTTCTCGATGATGCATGGCGTGAAGTAGTCAGCCACCGCCGACCCGTCGGGGTAGAAGGTGTCGATGATCCGCTGCCGGTCCACACCCATGGCTACGGCCTGTCTCACCCGAACGTCGTCGAAGGGTGGGAACAGGTTGTTGAACCCGACATAGAACACATTGGGGTTCTCGTCGACGAGCAACTGGAGGTTTGCATCACCTTCGATGGTGGCGTAGTCACTCGCTGCCAGGTTGGTTATGAAGTCGGCGTTGCCCGAGGTGAGCTCGGTGATTCGTGCCGTGCTGGAGTCTCTCCAGCGGAACACGAGTGAGTCGAATGCCGGTACCTCACCCCAGTAATCCTGGTTGGTGCTGTACACGATCTCGGAGCCACGGCTCCACTCCTCGAGCACGAACGGGCCGGTCCCGACCGGGTTCTCCAATGGCGTCCCTCCCGTTGCTTCCAAGTGCTCGGCGGGCTGGACTGCGAACGGGATGAACGCCAGTTTCGCCAGGAACGCCGGGTCCTCTGAGCAGAGGGTGAACACAACCTCGGTCTCGGCTGTGGCCTCGATCGAGGCGATCTTGCCACCGTAGTCACAGCCTCCCGAGTCGAGGGCGAGACCTTCGAACGGCGCTCCGGGCTCGACCGTTGTGGTCGTGGCCCCACCCGCTGTCGTCGTCTCACCACCGCCGGCGGTAGTCGTCGTCTCGCCACCATCGCCTTCACCACAGGCTGCGATGACAAGTGCGAATACTGCGGCGAGCGCCAACCAGCGCACTCTTTTCATATTCATTGTCCTCCCTTGTTGGGTTGTCGCCGACGCAAACCGCCGGCGATTGCTCCACGCTACCGGTTTCCGATCAGATGCGCTTCGCCTAAATGAATGGTTCGAAGCGACCGCTACATGTCACCGTCGCTCGAGTGGTTTGGGCGCGTCCCCGACTCGATTGCAGGACTCGAGCATCGGCCGATCAGTAGCGACGCGCACCACCCTCGGCCGTTATACCCTGAAAGCCAATGGCATACGATCACAAGGCGATAGAGGCCAAGTGGCAGGATCGCTGGGAGTCTGAAGGGGTCTTTCACACCAATGTCGACCCCTCCCGACCCAAGTTCTACAACGTGGCGATGTATCCCTACCCGTCGGGTGAGCTGCACATCGGCCACGTGCGCAACTACACCTACATCGACCTGATCACTCGCTACAAGATGATGAAGGGCTACAACGTCCTGAGCCCAATGGGCTGGGACAGTTTCGGGCTCCCCGCCGAGAATCTGGCGATCGAAACCGGGATCCACCCCAGGATCAGCGTCGAGAACCAGATCGCCAGGATGAAAGAGCACTTCCGGAAGCTGGGTGCGGCATTCGACTGGAGCCGGGAGTTAGCCAGCCACGACCCCGCCTTCTACCGCTGGGATCAGTGGCTCTTTCTCGAGCTCTTCGACCGGGGTCTGGCCTACAAGGCGACGGCGCCGGTCAACTGGTGCCCCAAGGATCAGACCGTGCTGGCCAACGAGCAGGTAGTGGACGGGGCATGTGAGCGGTGCGGTACGTTGGTGGAGAAGCGGAACCTGGCCCAATGGTTCTTCAAGATCACCGATTACGCCGACCGGCTGCTCGATGACCTGGACGGGCTCGACGATTGGCCGGACCGGGTTCGCACCATGCAGCGCAACTGGATCGGACGCTCCGAAGGGGCCCGGTTCGGTATCGAGGTCGAGGGGATGGATGAGTCCTTCGAGGTGTTCACTACTCGACCCGACACGATCTTCGGCATGACCTTCTGCGTCCTTGCCCCCGAGCACCCCTTGGTCGGAAAGCTGATCGAAGGTGGGGAGAACGAGGAAGTAGCAAGGGAATACATTACCCGGGCGGCGCGAGAGTCGGAGATCGAGCGGATGGCCGAGGGTGACAAGACCGGCGTGTTCACCGGCAGGTTCGCAGTCAATCCGGTCAACGGGCAACCGGCCCCGATCTACATCGCCGACTACGTGCTCATGGGGTATGGGACCGGCGCAATCATGGCGGTTCCTGGTCAGGACCAGCGGGACTGGGATTTCGCCACCAAATACGGGCTCGACATCGTTCGCACCGTGCAACCCCCAGCCGAATGGGATGGGCAGGCGTACCTCGGTGACGGGGTCACCATCAACTCGGGCTTCCTCAACGGTCTCGATCAACTGGCGGCCAAGGGTCGAATCATCGCCTGGTTCGAGGAGCAGGACATCGGCGATCGGGCAATCCAATACCGACTCCGCGATTGGCTGATATCCCGACAGCGCTATTGGGGGTGTCCCATCCCGATGATCGATTGCCCCGAGTGTGGCTTGGTCCCGGTTCCCCGCGACGATCTACCGGTGGAGCTGCCCGACGTCGAGGACTTTGCCCCGCAGGGACAGTCCCCGCTCGCCACAGTCGACGAGTGGGTGATCACTACCTGTCCCGAGTGCGGTGGCGAGGCGCGTCGAGAGACTGACACCATGGATACCTTCGTCGATTCGTCTTGGTATTTCTTCAGGTACACCGACCCCGACAACAGCGAGGCGATATTCGACCCGGACAAGGCGGACTACTGGATGCCGGTCGACCAGTACATCGGGGGAGTCGAGCACGCCATTCTCCACCTGCTCTACGCCCGTTTCGTCACCAAGTTCCTGCATGACATCGGGTTGAGCACGGTCGATGAGCCTTTCATGCGGATGTTCACCCAGGGCATGTTGGTCAAAGACGGGGCCAAGATGTCCAAGTCGAAAGGCAATGTGGTCCCACCCGACCGGTACTACGAGGGGTATGGCGCCGACGCCCTACGTCTGTTCGAGTTGTTCGTCGGCCCTCCGACTGACGACGCGTTATGGAACGACTCCGGGGTGCCGGGTACCAAGAGATTCCTGGATCGAGTCTGGAAGATGGGAACCGCGAGCCACGGATTCGTCCAGCGGGCGCCAAACCGAGCCGACGCTGAGTTGATCGCCGCGACGCACCGCACGGTGAAGAAGGTGACCGAAGACATCGACCGTTTCCATTTCAACACGATTGTGTCCTCACTCATGGCCCTCGCCAACGAGTTCCAGACCTACCTATCGGACGAGCCCCGCGGGGAGGCGTTCGACGAGTCCTACAAGACGATGATTCTGATGCTCGCTCCCGCTGCTCCCCACATCAGCCACGAGCTCTGGGAGCTCCGCGGCTACCAAGGAATGCTCGCCCGCGAGCCGTGGCCGACGTGGAACGAGGATTTGGTCACCGAGGCCACGGTCACCATGGTGGTTCAGGTCAACGGCAAGGTCCGCGACCGGGTCGAAGTCCCCTCCGACATCTCACCGGAGGACGCCGAGGAGTTGGCTCTGAGCCTGGAGAAGGTCCAAGGGTGGATCGACGGTGCTTCGGTGAGCAAGGTGGTCGCCCGCCCGCCGAACCTGATCAACTTCGTAGTGGGGTGAATGCGGCCGAGCTCCTGGCGGACCGAGATTGGGATTCGCTTCGTCTCCGGTTGCTCGTCTACCCGGTCCAGCCGGAGGCGGTGCGGGTTGTGCCCGCACCCCGTGTATTGAGACGAATCTGGGGTGAAGGCATCCGGGCCATGACCCTGCGCCAGACAATTTTCGTGGACCCTCCGGTCATCGGAGGGTCGATGGATGGTTCGAGGTCCCTGCTGGTCCACGAGCTGGTTCACGTGCGACAGTGGTTCGAGCTGGGCGTGCTCGGTTTCCTGTGGAGCTACCTGGTCGGGTATCTGAGAGGGCGGTGGAGTGGTCTGGGCCATCGTGAGGCATATCTCGGCATCGAGCTCGAGGTCGAAGCCCGAAGACTCGCCGACCTGGCGTAGATCAGTCGACGGTGACTCCGTCCAGCTCGCTCGACGGCGGCGGGAATCGGGGATCCATCTTCTGCAAGGTGTCGATCAGGATGCTGGAGACCACCAGGTTGCGATACCACTTGCGGTTGGCCGGCACGACAAACCAGGGTGCGTATGCGGTTGAGGTTCGGGTCAGAGCATCCTCGTAAGCCTGCATGTACCGATCCCAGAGCTTGCGCGTCTCCAGGTCCTCGATCGAGAACTTCCATCGTTTCTCAGGTTCGTCGAGCCGGGACTGAAGCCGCTGGCGTTGCTCGCCCTCAGAGATGTGGAGGAACAGCTTGACGATCGTGGTGCCCTCATCGGTGAGCATTCGCTCGAATTGGGCGATGTGGTCGTAGCGGCGCCGCCAGACGTCCTCCGGCACCAGATTCTTGACCCGGACCACCAGAACGTCCTCGTAGTGTGACCGGTTGAAGATCGTGATCACCCCGTTCGCCGGCATGCACCGATGAACTCTCCATAGGTAATCGTGACTCAGCTCGTCCTGGCTGGGAACACCGAAGCTCCAGACTCGAACCCCCTGAGGGTTCACCCCCGAGAACACGTGGCGGATCGTGCTGTCCTTGCCGCCGGTGTCCATTGCCTGGAGCACGACCACCAGCTTCTGCTTCGACTCCGCCCACAGGCGCGTTTGCAGTTCGGCGAGGGTGGTGTTGAGGCGTGGGAGTGCTGCTTTCCCTTCGACCTTGCCACCTTCGTACCCTCTCTTCGATCCAGGGTCACGCGTTTCGAGCCCGGCGTCGTCTCCGGGGACCACCAGATATGGCGCTATCTCGAGCATGTTCGGACACTAACGACCCTCTTCCCGACACCGGCGGCCCCCGGTAGGTATCGGGTTGCGGGGTTTCAGTTGGGGGTGGGATGGCTCGGTCACAGGCAATGGCTATCGGTCTTGCCCTGGTCGCAGTGTTGATCGGGGCGGGTCTCGGCAAGTCGGCAGGACCGTCCCCGTTGCCCCCAGTCGATGCGACTTTCGTCCTGGATCAGCCCGCTGCACCGCTCACACTGGTCGTCTACGTGTCCGGCTGGGTGACCACACCCGGAGTGGTCGAGGTCCTCGAAGGCGCGATCGTCGCCGATGCCGTGGCGGCCGCCGGTGGCGCCTTAGACGGAGCCGCCCTGGACGCGATCAATCTGGCTGCACCCATCGCCGGCGGAGACCACATCCAGGTCCCGGGCCCGGGTGACGTCCTAGCCTTCGCCGGGGGGCAAGCCGACACCGGCCTCATCCCTGTCAATCGTGCCGATGCAACAGCCCTTGAATCGCTGCCCGGCGTCGGCCCGGTCCTGGCTGGGCGCATCGTGGCCCATCGTGAAGCCAACGGGCCGTTTCAAGAAGTAGAAGACCTGCTCGAGGTCCCCGGCATCGGTGAGGCCAAGCTGTCATCGATCCGGGATCTGATCGCCGTCCCTTGACCCCCGAGCATCCGGCGTTGCCACCCCCGGTGTCGCGTCCCTGGGTGGTCGCGGCCGCTGTCGTGTTCGCGGTCGCCCTGCTCGTGCCCCAATGGGCGCCGACGGTGCTTCTGATGGCGATACCAGTCCTCTGGATGTCGTTCAAGGGACGGGCTCTGCTTGCCGGTCTGGTGGCCGTTACTGCGGTCGTGTCATCCCTGGCGGCGACCCCCCTCGAGCCCCTTCCCGACGGACGGTTTGCCGGACTTGGTGTCATGGCCACGGACACCATGGACGGCAGGTTCGGGCCTTACGCGTTGATCGCGATGGAGGCCGGCCTGGTCCTCGCCAATCTGCCGCCAGGGTCAGTGGCCTTTCAGGGTGAGGTGGTGCATCTTGACGGTTTGCCGGTCGGGGACCCAGGCTCGCTCCGCGGGCGACGGCATCGCGGGGCGATACGCGTCGATGAGTTCGAGGTGATTGCCGACCCGACGTCCCCGATAATGGCGGCGGGCAACGCCATGAGAGAGCGTGTCGTCGCCCGGCTGGCGCCCCTGGAGGGAGGTCGGGCCCTTCTCGCCGGCTTCCTGGTAGGAGACACCCGTGGTGTCGACGAAATCGACCAAGAAGCCATGAGGAGGGCAGGTCTTTCGCACTTCACCGCGGTGAGTGGCTCGAACGTCGCTCTCTACCTCACTCTCATATTTGTGGTCCTCGGTCCGATCGGTGTGGGCCCCAGACGGAGGGCGGTCCTTGGCCTGCTTGCTCTTCCCGTGTTTGTCGCGGCGACGCGATTCGAGCCATCGGTGCTGAGGGCGGCGGCCATGGCCGCACTCGGTCTCGGCGGGCGTTTGATCGGACTGGCCATGGAGGCATGGCAGATCCTGTCCGTGGCCGTCATCGGGTTGGTTCTGCTGGATCCCACCCTGGTGACAAATGTTGGGTTCCAACTCTCGGTGATAGCCACCGCAGGGGTCATCGTCGGGGCCAGGTGGCCGGTGCCACGGGGCCCGTTGGCTCGCGCCCTTGCGGTGACGGCCGGTGCTCAGGTTGCTGTAGCGCCACTGCTGGTCGTTCACTTCGGGTTGGTGCCTTTGCTGTCGCCACTGGCCAACCTGGTTGCGGCGCCGGTAGTGGCGTCGTCCACAGTGCTGGGCGCGATCGGGATCGTGGGCCCAGGGGAACTGGTGACGGTCGGGGCGTGGCTGGCGGGGCTCGTGCTGGGTCTGGCCCGCCTGGCGTCGGGATGGCCTCAGATCGGGTGGCTCGGGCTCGGGGCTATCGTGGCGTCGGCAGCGCTGTGTCTCCGGCTTCCCCGGCTGCGCGGAGGATTGGCGCTGGGTGCGGCAATCGTGGTCGCCTCCTTGGTGGTCGGGGTCACCGAGCCCCTACCCACTCCCGGAGCGGTCGTCCTCGACGTAGGGCAGGGTGACTCGATCCTCCTTTCGGGTGGGGGAGGCCGCTTCGCCCTGGTCGATGGTGGCCCCGACCCGGTGCGTATCTTCGAGAAGCTGAGCAGGTACGGGGTGCGTCAGCTCGACTTGGTTGTCCTGACCCACGTTCACGCCGATCACGCCACCGGTCTCGCCGCCCTGGTGGGAAGGATGCCGATTGGGCGGGTCTGGGCCGCCACGGAACCACACCGGACTTCCTCGTCGGACGAGCTGTTCGAATCCCTCCAATTAGGCAACGTGGCTTTGGAGCGACCCGAAGTCGGGGATCAGTTCGCCCTGGGTGAGCTGAGCCTCACAGTCGAAGGACCGTTGCGCCGGTACGCCTCTCCCAATGATCAGTCGATCGTGCTCATGGTGCGTGGCCCTTCCCGGACGATGCTCCTGTCGGGGGACATCGAGACCGTGGCCCAAGCAGAGCTGGGTCATCTCCGTGCTGACGTGCTCAAAGTGCCTCATCAAGGGGCGGCGACCTCAGAGCCCGGCTGGCTGGAGGGCGTCGGCTCGGACCTTGCGGTTGTCTCGGTCGGTCCCAACGATTTCGGCCATCCAGCAGCCTGGGTCATCGATCTGTTCGAGAGCAACGGGACCATCCTGTTCAGGACCGACCAGGACGGTGATGTGATGGTGCCGCTATCCGGAGACTGAAAGTGATGGGAAACTGCCGGCGATGACCGAAAACCTGGATCTGGGCCATGTCAGCCTGCCGCTCGGGGCAACCACGTACGTGATGGGAGTGATCAACGTCTCGCCTGACTCGAAGAACGTCCACACCATCGCCCACTCGGTGGACGAGGCCTTGCTCATGGCGGACCGGTACCGGTCCTGGGGGGCGTCACTGATCGATCTCGGAGGCCAGTCGTCCCACTTCGACAACCCGACGATAGACGTGGTTGACGAGATCTCTCGGGTGGTACCGGTGGTCGAAGCCCTATCGGCCGAGGGCCATCTGGTGGCGGTTGACACATGGAAGCCGGAAGTTGCGGGCGCGGCCGTCGAAGCCGGGGCCGTGATCGTCAACGACACCGGTGGCTTGGCCGATCCCGAGATGCGAGAGGTGGTGGCCACGACAGGAGTCGCTGCGATCGCGGTCTATGTGGAGGGGGCCAACCCGCACGCGGTAGGCGAGGTTGAAATCAGGGACGATAAGGCGGAGCGGACCGCGAATGGATTCCGGCTGCTGCTCGCCGACTTGGCGCAGTCCGGGGTCGACAACGTCATTCTCGACCCGGGGATCGCGCTCAACTACCGGGGTGACTACGAGGCGTACACCCGAATGCAGCTCCAGGTGATCGCTGACTCCGACCTGCTGCATGAGTTGGGCCGACCGTTGTTGATCCCGATCCCACGCAAACGGGACTTTCATCGGGTAGTCGCCTACCTGGCCCTGGCTTTCGAGCACCGGGCCGACATTGTCCGGGTTCACGACGTGGCGGTGGCATGCGACATCGCTCGACTTTTCGACCGGGGCGTCCAGAGCGAGTAACCATCTGAGGGGGCCAACCTGTCGGCCCCGGCGATTAGCGTCCCACCGTGGCCCTCTTTCTCATTTCCGCATCCGCCAATTCCGGCCCGGGGGAACGTCAACAGATGTTGGACGCTGCGGCGGGGCACTTTGCCAGGGCGGGTCTGGAGCGATCTGACGTGCTCAGGCTCGACGTCCCGGGGAGGGGAGCGGGTGAGGAGGGTGACGGTGCGCTCCGAGGCGAGCTCGAGCCAGTGATCCCTCTGCTCCAATCCGGGTCCCTGTTTGGCGATGCCCAGGGTCTGTTGTTGGTCGATGCGCAGAATCTCCAGGTGGGCGAGGGCGAGGTGCTGCAGGCACTTGTCAGTGCCGTCGACCTCTCATCGGTCGAGATCGTCTTCTTGGCGGCGGGAGCCCTGCCCAGGGCGCTCGCGTCTCTGATCAAGAAGTCGGGAAGCTCGCAGTCGATCACCAAGATGTGGGAGCGGCAGGCCAGGCAATGGCTCGACGCAGAGATTCGGGATCGCGGTCTCGTATTCGAGAAGGGCGCGGAGAAAGCGGTGCTTCAGAAATTCGGCTCCGATACCGCAGCCATGGGCCAGGCTCTCGACCAGTTGGAGGAGACCAGTGGGAAGATCACCAAGGAGCTCATCCTCGATCGTTTCAAGAATCGGCCCGACGAGCCGACCTTCTTGATCACTGACGCCATATCGAAAGGCGAGGTGGGGGAGGCCCTGCGCCGTCTCTCAGACTTCCTGGTCCACGGTCATCCCCTGGTCTTCCTGGCCGCGGTCGAGTCCGACCTCAAGAAGAGGGCGCTGGCCGCGGCGGCACCCGACGAATCGACCTTCCGGGAATGGCTGGGCGCCCGGGCCGGCGATCGCGGCCCGGGACGGTTTTGGGGTCAGCGGGGCAAGGTCAGGGAGTCGTCTTTGCGTCGAGCACAAGAGGCCCTGGTGCGCGCCGATCGGGTGATCAAGTCCCAACCCGAAGAGGTGCATCGCGTGACTCTGGAACGGCTCACGGTGGCCTTGTGCCGCTGGTACGGATAGCGGCCCGCGACTAGCTGGAAGCAGCTTTTGCTCTCTTGGCCAGACGTGACTTCTTGCGGGCGGCGGTCTTCTTGTGGAGCACACCGCGGGAGACGGCATTGTCGATCTTGGACTGAGCGTCCCTGAGCAGCTCGTCGGTCGGGTCGCCGGAAGTTACCGCGGTCTCGACCTTCTTCACACTGGTCTTGAGAGCGCTGTTCACCGACTTGTTGCGAGCGCGGCGGACCTCGTTCTGACGGTTGCGCTTGATCTGCGACTTGATGTTGGCCATGTCTAAAGACTCAAATCCGATAGGGGTTTCGGGCCCGTCCGAGGACGAGTGTGCCGGAAACGACAGAGTAGCAGTAGGCGAATCGAAGGTACAATGTCGCTACCGCCTTCTTGTGACCAATCAAACGCGCATCCGCAACTTCTCGATCATCGCCCACATCGACCATGGCAAGTCGACTCTGGCCGATCGCCTATTGGAGCGAACCGGTACGGTCACCGGGCGCGAGATGCGAGAGCAGCTCCTCGACACGATGGACCTGGAGCGGGAGCGTGGCATCACCATCAAGGCGCAGACGGTCCGTTTCAACCACGTCGCCGAGGACGGCGAGACCTACTTGCTCAACCTGATCGACACGCCGGGTCACGTCGACTTCTCCTACGAAGTCTCCCGGTCATTGGCCGCCTGCGAAGGAGCTCTCTTACTGGTCGACGCGGCCCAAGGTGTTCAGGCCCAGACGCTGGCCAATGCCTACCTTGCGGTGAACGCCGGGCTCGAAGTGATACCGGCCATCAACAAGATCGACCTGGTTGCTGCCGATCCGGATAGGGTGGCGGGTGAGATCACTAATGTCATCGGAGGATCGCCGGACGACATCACCAGAATCTCGGCCAAGACCGGCGATGGTGTCGATGACTTGTTGCAGCGGCTGGTGGATCAGGTGCCACCCCCTCATGGAGACCCCGACGCGCCGCTGAGAGCACTGGTGTTCGATTCTTACTACGACGCCTACCGGGGGGTGGTTTGCTACGTCCGGGTGGTGGATGGAAGGCTGAGGTCTGGGTTTCGGGTCAAGTTCATGGCGACCGGCGAAGGTCACGACGCCGATGAGATCGGTGTGCTCACACCGACGGCGCTGCCGGTCAACACGCTGGAAGCGGGGGAGGTGGGCTACCTGATCACCGGGGTCAAGGAGATCGACCGGATCAAGGTCGGGGACACCCTCACCGATGCCGCCAACCCGGCCTCGGAGCCGTTGCCCGGCTATGCCGAGCCAAAGCCGATGGTCTTCTCGGGCTTGTTCCCGACCGACGGTGACGACTTCGAACGGCTCAGAGAGGCGCTGGAGAAACTGCGGCTCAACGACGGTTCCTTGACGTGGGAGCCGGAAACCAGCCGGGCCCTCGGATTTGGGTTCAGAGTCGGCTTTCTCGGTCTTCTTCACATGGAGATAGTCCGCGAGCGTTTGGAGCGAGAGTACGACCTCGACCTGGTGGCGACCGCCCCCTCGGTTGCCTACCACGTGACTCTGCCCGACGGCAAGGAGACCGAGATCAAGTCACCACAGGACTTGCCCGACGCGGGAGCCCGGATCGGTGTGTCCGAGCCCTATGTGCGTGCGATGATCCTCACCCCCAGCGAGTACGTGGGCCCGATCATGGAGTTGGTGACCAGCAAACGGGGAGAGCTGGGCAACATGAGCTACCTGAGCCCGGAGCGGGTGGAGCTCGACTATCAGATCCCGCTCGCCGAGATCGTCTTCGACTTCTTCGACCTGCTCAAGTCGAGGACGAAGGGATACGCATCGCTCGACTACGAGCCGATCGAGTATCGGGAGGCCGATCTGGTCAAGGTCGACATCCTCCTCAATGGCCAGGCGGTCGACGCCTTCTCCGCCATCGTCCACCGGGACAAAGCCCCGGACTACGGCAAGACCATGACCACCAGACTTCGTCAGCTCATCCCGCGGCAGATGTTCGATGTCCCGATCCAGGCCACGATCGGCGGTCGGATAATCAGCCGGGAGACAGTCAAGGCCAGACGTAAGGACGTCACGGCAAAATGCTACGGCGGTGATGTGAGCCGGAAGAAGAAGCTTCTGCAAAAGCAGAAGGAAGGCAAGAAACGGATGAAGATGGTGGGCTCGGTCGAGGTGCCCCAGGAGGCATTCGTGGCCGCCCTCAGGGTCGATGACGACCTATGAGCCGTCACACGGTGGACCTCCATGTCGACCACAAGGCTGCCTACGTACACATTCCGTTCTGCTCGGCGGTGTGCCCCTATTGTGATTTTGCGGTTGTGGCCGGATCCGACCACCTGGCCGAGCGGTACGTCAAAGCGGTCATCGCCGAGATCGAGATGGGAGACCCCTGGTTTCCTCTCGACGCGGTGTACGTCGGAGGTGGCACCCCGAGCCATGTCGATCCCAGACTGCTGGGCCGGATTCTCGATGCGCTGCAGGATCGGCATGGCCTGGCACCGGGTGCCGAAGTGTCGCTCGAGGCCAACCCCGAGGACTTCGGCCAGGATCGAGCCAAACAGCTGCTTTCACTCGGTTTCAACAGGGTGTCCTTCGGCGCCCAGAGCTTCGATGATGATGTCCTGATCCGATTGGGCCGACGGCATCGGAGTGCCGACATCACCAAATCAGTAGTCAACGCCCGAGCCGCCGGCTTCGTCAACGTGTCGCTCGACCTCATATTCGGCACACCTGTGGAGAGTGACGGCTCATGGGAGGCGACGCTGCATCAGGCTGTGGCACTGGAGCCAGATCATGTCTCGTGTTATGCCCTCACCGTGGAGCCGGGGACACCGCTCAACCGCCACGTCCTGGCGGGTGCTCCGGCCCCCGACCCCGACATCCAGGCGGACCGGTACGAATATGCGGATCGGGTTCTCGGCCAGGCCGGGTTGGCTCGGTACGAGGTCTCCAACTGGTCGAGACCCGGCCAGGAGTGTCGTTACAACATGACGGTGTGGGCTCAGGGCGAGTACGAGGCCTACGGGAACGGGGCCCATCGGTTTCGAGACGGTGTGCGAAGCCACAACATCCGCCGGCTCGAGGCCTACATGCAAAGGGTCGAGCAAGGGATTGCGCCGAGGGCAGGGGAGGAGTCGATCGCCGGCTGGGACGGTGAGCTGGATCGACTCTTCGTGGGTCTGCGCCGGTCCGCCGGCGTCGCGACCGGTCCTGGCGTCGACGCCCTGCTCGGATCGGAGGAGGGTGATCTGCTGCTTCGGGAGCGGGTGATCGAGATTCGGGATGGGCGGCTGGTAGTGAGGCGCCCGCTGTTCACCGATGCGGTGCATCGACAGGTCCTGAGCCTCGCCCCACCTGCGGGGTGGGTCGAACGGCCAAACCCGGATAACCTCTACGACGAGAAGACAAATGCTTGAAGACCGTCGTTCTGAGATTCTCCGCGCCCTGGTCGAGGAGCACATACGTTCGGGAGAGCCGGTCAGTTCCCGAGCCATCGTCGAACGCGCCCATCTCTCGGTCTCGTCGGCCACCGTGCGGAACGATCTCGCCGCTCTCGAGTCCGAGGGATACGTGATCCAGCCTCACACCTCGGCCGGCCGGGTCCCTACCGCGGCCGCCTACCGCTACTACGTGGATCATCTCGGGCCCGGTCGTCTCCGCTCCGCGGCCCAGGCCAAGATCAACAGTTTCTTCGGGGAGGTCCATCTCGAATTGTCGAAGTTGCTCAAAGCGACTTCGGACCTCCTCGCCGAGGTCACCGACCTGCCGGCGGTGGTAGTTGCCCCCGGGCTGGTGGGCGACAGGGTGAGCTCGCTGCACAGCGTCCAGATCACGGCCGACCAGATGCTTCTCATCGTCGTCACCGAAGGCGGTCGGGTGCTCCAGCAACGGGCGAGAGTCCGCGTGCCTGTCTCGCCGCGTGAGCTGGAGGCCGCCCATCGTTTGGTCAGCGCAGCGGCGGTGGGCATGGACCTCGGAAGCGATCTCGCCATCAGCGATGAGGTGATCAGCCAGTTGGATGAGCCGGCCCGGGAAGCGGTTCTCACCATCAACGACGGGTTGCATCTTGCCGGGGCCGCCGGATCGGAGATGTTCATCGGAGGAACCCAAAGGCTGGCAACGGTTTGGGAGGACCTCAGTGCCGTGCAGCGAATCCTCGAAGTGTTGGAGCGCGAGGCAGAAGTCATGAAGATCCTGGCCGGTGCCTCGGGCACCTCGATCCAGATCGGTGCCGAGCTGCCGGTCCATGATGTCGACCTGGCTGTGGTCTCCAAGAGCTATGAGGCAGGATCGGTCGGGGGCTCGGTTGGGGTCATCGGCCCGATGCGAATGAACTACAAACGGGCGATATCGGCGGTTGAGGAGGTCTCCCGCGAGTTGGAGGACCGGATCAGCTCCAAACCGGACTGACCCATGGCCAAGGACTACTACGACATCCTCGGGGTCGGACGCGACGCCACCAGCGACGAGATCAAGAAGGCGTTCAGACGCGTCGCCCGGGCCACACATCCAGACGCCAACCCGGGCGACCCGAGTGCCGACTCCAGCTTCCGCGCGGCTGCCGAGGCTTACGAGGTCCTGTCTGACCCCGACCGGCGACGACGTTACGACCGCGGCGACACGCTCGACCTCTCCGATCTCTTCTCGGGCTGGGGCGGCCTCGACGATCTCCTCCGATCTGTGTTCGGCGATGGAGCGACGTTTGGAGGTGGTCCCGCCAATCGCCAGAGTCGTGGTCGGGACATCCTGGTTCGGGTCGGCGTGGACTTGGCCGGAGCCGCCTTCGGAACCGAAGCCGAAGTCAGCTTCCACAGTAAGAAGACTTGCACGACCTGTGCGGGCACCGGCACCGAGAGCGACGAGGGGCGGATCACCTGCCCCGAGTGCGGAGGGAACGGCTCGGTTCGGATGGCGAGACGATCGCTGTTCGGAACGATGATGACCGTGGGCACCTGCCCCACGTGTCGCGGCGAAGGTGTGCTGATCACAGATCCATGTAGTGCCTGCTCCGGCGCCGGCTCGGTCGATGAAGAGTCAACGGTGATGGTCGAAGTCCCGGCCGGTGTTTCGTCTGGAACGCGCCTCCGGCTCTCCGGACGTGGTGAGTCGGGTGGGCGCAATGGTCCTTCGGGTGACCTCTATGTCGAGATCCAGGTTGATCCCGACCCGCGATACGACCGCCAGGGCGACGACCTGATCCACCATGTCTCGGTGGGGATAGCCGAGGCCGCGCTGGGGCTCCGGCGCCCGGTGCCTCTCCTCGAGGGAGGGGAAACCGATCTGGACATCCCGGCCGGCACCCAACCCGGATCCATCTTTCATCTCCAGGGTCTTGGAGTGACCAGGCTCGGCCGGCGATCGCGGGGAGACCTCCACGTCGTGGTCTCGGTGGAGATTCCCACTGATCTATCTCATGACGAGGAGCAGCTCCTCCGCCAGTGGGCAGATCTCAGAGGCGAGAAGACGCATCGTCCTGCCTCGACGAGCTGAATGGCTCACGTCCCTCATCTGTTGCTGGAATCGCCCTGGGACTCGCAACTGGTCGAGGTCTCCGAAGCACAGGCGGCCCACCTGGAGCGTGTCCTCCGGTTGAGGGAAGGTGACCCGGTTTCCTACACCGACGGTCTAGGAACCTTGGGTGAGGGCAGGTATCGACCCGGGCTGGTTGTCCGTGGCGGCGAATCGACAATCGACCGACCGACCGACCTGGTCGTCGTGGTTGCCCCACCCAACAACCGGGATCGGGCTCGATTCATGATCGAGAAGCTCTCCGAAATGGGAGTGGCCGAGGTTCGCTTTCTGGAGACCCGATACGGGCAGGGTCGACCTCCCCGAGCGGATCGGCTTCGCGCCTGGGCGGTCTCCGGTCTCGAGCAGTCGACGGGAGTGTGGCTGATGAGGACCTCCACCGAACTAGTCACCCTGTCCGGTCTCGATGGTCCTGTCGCCGTATGCGAGCAGGGGGGAAGCAAGGAGCCACCCCACGCGCGGACAGTGGTGATTGGACCGGAGGGAGGATGGGCTCCCGGTGAGCTGCCAGAAGGGGCGATGCTGTTCGATCTAGGCAACACCATCCTGCGTGTGGAGACCGCGGCGGTGGTGGCGGCGGCTCGGATGATGTGAAGGTTGTTTCCAACGTGTTCTCTGCGGTAGCATATAGTGCAAGGGCGTAGGGAGAACGATCCTTGGTCGACAAGTTCAGCGCATCGCTGGGTGCGCGTCTTCGGACGGCACGACGTCAGCGCGGTTGGTCTCTGGGAGAAGTGGAGTCGAACACCGTTGGCGAGTTCAAGGCGTCCGTGGTGGGCGCCTACGAGCGTGGAGAGCGCGCGCTGAGTGTTCAACGCCTGGTGAGACTGGCAGAGATCTACGCGGTTCCGCCCGCCGATCTGCTTCCACTCACCGGGTCGAGTCCAGGCGCGGTCATCGATCTCGATGCCGTTGCCACCCGCGGCGACGACATCATCGATCGGTTTCTGGCCGCGATCCAGTTCCTCCGTCGGGACGGCAGCCCCAACGAGGTTCGCTACGCCGACAAGGCGGTGATCGCCTCATTGCTCGAATCGACCGCCGACGCCGTCTCAGGCACGGATTGATTGTCCTAATTCTGGAACTGGCTCAATCACCGGGGCGCCCTACAATCTTCGAGACGCCACCAACAGGGCGTCATCCTTGTGTCCTCTGAACAAATCGACTCGCGTTTACGCGTCCCCAGCCATCATTTGATGTTGGATCTTCTCGGGGAGGCGGATCGACACCTCCGACAGGTCGAATCCCACTTTCCGGAGGTGCGCTTTGTCGCGCGCGGCGACGAGATCGCCCTCAAGGGGCCAGACACCTCGGTGGAGAGAGCCCGCACCGTGCTCGAGGAACTTCTCATCCTGGTCCAGGAGGGTCAAGCCCTCGACGCCCCACGGGTCGACGAGATCGTGAAGATGGTCATCGAGGACGTTCCTAGCCCTTCGGGGATTCTCTCAGACGGGATCCCGGTGGGTCGAGGACGGATGATCCGACCCAAGACCCATGGCCAGCAGAAGTACATGGGGGCGATCAGGGAGAACACACTCACCTTTGGCATCGGTCCCGCCGGGACCGGCAAGACCTATCTCGCTATGGCCGCGGCGGTCGACAGTCTGGTCAACGGCTCGGTGCGGCGCATCATCCTCACCCGTCCTGCGGTCGAGGCAGGGGAGCGTCTGGGGTTTCTGCCCGGCGACCTCGCCGCCAAGGTCGACCCGTATCTGCGGCCGCTCTATGACGCGCTGTGGGACATGTTGGGCCCCGAAGAGACCGCTTCGTTGGTCGAGAAGGGAACTATCGAGATCGCTCCACTCGCTTATATGCGAGGAAGGACTCTCAACGATGCGTGCGTCATCCTCGACGAAGCCCAGAACACGACGCCGGAGCAGATGAAGATGTTCCTGACCCGTCTCGGCTTCAACTCCAAGATGATCATCACCGGGGACATGACGCAGACCGACCTTCCCGAGAACCGACGCTCGGGTCTCACGGTGGTGCGGCAGATCCTCAGCGACATCCCGGGAGTCTCCTTCGTCGAGCTGAGCGCGAGAGACGTGGTTCGCCATCGCATCGTGGCCTCCATCGTCGAGGCCTATGCCCGTTTCGAGACCCAAGTCACGTGATACCCCGACCAACCTTTGTTCGTCTGGCCACGTTTGTCGCCACTGTCGTCGCAGCCTGGGGTGTGTTGTCACTTGGCGCCGAGCCGGCGACTTCGGTTTTGCAGGAAGGTGCCCTCGCGGAACAGGTATACACCGCCGAGAACGAAGCCGATGTGCCCCATGTCGCCAACACCGAGGCGGCGAAGGAAGCCGCCCGCAACGCGGTGGAACCGGTCTTCCGGATCGACACCGGGGTGCAGAACTCGGTCCAAAGTGGGATCACGAGTCTGTTTGAGACCATCCAGGCTCAGATCCTGGCCGAGCCTGCCGAGTCCACACCTCCGACATCATCCACGACCACCACGTCGGAGCCGACATCTGAGGAGGAGACCACCGCGACCACCCTGCCTCCGGAGCCGGTCCAGGTATCCGGACTGGTCTTCGTCGACGTCGACGGAGACGGGCTGTTTCAACCCGAGGTGTTCAACGAGCAGGGCTTCGCCGACTTTGGATTGTCAGGTGCCCCGGTCACTGTTGAGTCGGGCGGGGAGGCGGTCAGTGTCCCGACCGGTGCCGACGGCATGGTGGCGACGGAAGCCCTGGAGGGACAGGTCACCATCGTGGTGGACATCGATCGCTCACCCCACGCCAACAAGTTCGTGCTCGCCGACATCACGGCGCCAGTGAGCGTTGACTGTGTGCCCGGAGAGCCGTGCGAGATCGGTGCGATAGCGGTGGTGCCCAACCTGCGACCGGTGGACGAGGTGGTCGCGGGGATCCGTTCCGTGAACCCCCGACTCGCTGCCGACGCCCTCACCACCCTCGTCGGGTTGGCGCAAGGTGATGTGCTGCGGGCCGCGGCCGGGCAGCAGAACCCGTTGCATCTGGCCGAAGTGCAACGTGAAGTGATCAACCGCGTCCTCCAAGAGTTCGGAGGGCTGATCACACCCGATGAGCTTCTGGGTGTCCAGGGACAACAGATCACCGGACCGCCCCCAGTGTTGCTTCCCGGCGAGACAAGCATCAATCCCGAGGCAAGCATGGCAGCCGGTGAGGTCGTGGCCACCTATCTCCAGGCCAACTATCTCGAGGACGTCGATGCCACCGACCAGGACCGAATCGCGGCCGCAGCAGCGGTGCCGGATGACATACAGCACTTCCGCGCCGGGGAGATCATCGCCCGGGAGAACGAGCCGCTCACTCAGTTCCAGATCGACGCCATCGACCTAACGAGTGGCGCCTCGGAAGCCCAACAGCAGGGTGGTCTGCTCGCGGTCCTTGCCGTCCTGATCGGTGTCCTTGGCCTGTACCTCTCGCGTTTCCGCCCTGAGTTCTGGGCCCGCCCCCGGATGGTCGCCCTGCTCGGGATTCTCATCGTGCTCGCCGCCGGGACAGTCAAGGCGACAGAGCTCCTTCAGACAAGCACCAGTTGGTACGTCCTTCCGGCCGTGGCGTTTGGCTTCATGGCCGCCGTCCTCTTCGACTCACGCATTGCGGTGCTGATGGCGCTATGCATGGGGGTCTTGGTGGCCGCGGGCACACTGGACACCGGCATCGCCGTCTACGGGGCGCTGGCCACGATGGCGCCGATTCCCTTTGTCAGCTCGGTAAGCAGTCGTGGGGCTTTCCGCAACGCGGTTGTGCTGTCCTCTCTCACGGCGGCGGTGGCGGCGGGCGCCACCTCTTGGTTCTTCCACGCCCTACCCAACGACACGCCCTTCACCTTGTTCGGTCTGCCCCTGGAGGTTCCGCTGGGCCTTATCGGCACCTCGATGGCGTGGGCGTTCGCCGTCTCTGTGGTGGCGTCGCTGGTCGGTCTGGCTGCTCTTCAGTTCTTCGAGTCGGCTTTCGACATCACCACCAGCCTCAGCCTTCTCGACCTGACTGATCGGAATCATGAGGCTCTGCAACTGCTCCAAGAGAAGGCGTTCGGGACCTTCAACCACTCGCTCATGGTGGGCACTCTGGCCCACAGCGCAGCCCGGGCCATCGGGGCCAACGCTCTACTCGCCCGAGCCATGGCCTATTACCACGACCTCGGCAAGACCGAGAACCCGACCATGTTCATCGAGAACCAGTTCGGGATGCAGAACCCGCACGACCTGCTGACTCCGAAAGAGTCGGCCGAGATTGTGCGCAGGCATGTGAGTGACGGGATCCTGCTGGCGGACCAGTTCAAGATCCCCTCCGATGTCGCAACCGGGATCGTCAGCCACCACGGCGACGGGATCATTCGCTATTTCTACGAGAAGGCACGGGAGCAAGACGGCGAGAACGTGGATCCGGACGACTTCCGGCACATCGGGCACAAGCCACGGACCGCCGAGTCGGCGATCGTCATGTTGGCCGACTCGCTCGAAGCCGCCTGTCGGGCGGTGTTCCAGACCGAGGAGCCGAAGCCGGAAGCGATCGAGAAGGTGGTCGACCGGGTCATAGACGAGAAGCTCAACGACGGCCAGCTCTCCGAGTCACCTCTCACCCTCTTCGAGCTCACTCAGATCAGGACGGCCTTCCTCGATTCGCTGGTTGGCCATTACCATCAACGCATCGCGTACCCGAACTTCCCCGGAACTTGATGGACGACCCTCCCAGTCGAAGACCCAACGCCGGCCTATGAGCGTGTTCATGGCCGACGAACAGAGTGAATCGGTGGATCTCGAGCATCTCCGCGGGCTTGCAGAGCTGGTATTGCGTGAGGAGGGTTATCCGCCCGAATCGGAATTGACCGTGCTCCTGGTGAACGAAGACGAGATGTCTTCGTACAACGAGCGGTTTCTCAACCGGGCGGGACCGACCGACGTGCTTGCCTTCCCGGTGGAGGAGTTGGTGCCAGGCATCACGCCCGACCACGATGCCTCCGGGCCACCGCTGATGATCGGGGATGTGATCGTTGCCCCGGCCTACGTGAGGCGTCAGGCCGCCGACAGCGAGATCGACTTCGACGACGAGATGGCTCTGATGATCGCCCATGGCATCCTCCATCTGCTCGGTTATGACCACCTCGACGACGAAGACGCCGCGTTGATGGAGCGCCGGGAAACCGAACTGCTCTCGAAGGTCGGGCGGACGCGCCGATGAGCCCTGCAATCATCGTTGCCGCGGTGTTGGCCCTTGGCCTAGCCGCATGGCTCCGGGCAGCCGGATCGGCGATCACCAGGGTGCATCGGGCGGATGCTCTGCGCGACGCCTCCGACGAGGTCCGGGGCGCAGAGGTTGTCGCCGAGCTACTCGAGGACCGAGAGGTGATCACCCCCGCCGTCGCCGTGGTCGGCTCGGCCCTGCTGGTGGTGGCCGCGGTGGCGGGCACGGCAGTCTTTTCGGCGGGAAAGACACTCAGCGCCGCGATCGGAGTCTCGATGATCGTCTTCTTGGTGGTGTTTCTGCTCGGCGATCTTGCTCCTCGTCAGTTGGGGCGTCGCAAGCCGCGTGTCATCGCCTATGCCTCGGCCCACCTGTTGAGACTGGCAGTCCGTTTCGGCGGCTGGGCCAACGACCTGATCTACGACTCCCAAGATGAGGCCGACGTGGATGAAGAAGCCTCGCCGGAAGAGGACACAGGGCAGGAACGAAACCTGATCGACTCGGTTCTCGAGTTCGGGGAGACGATCGTCAGGGAGGTGATGACGCCACGACCGGACATGGTGACGGTGCCGGTCACCGCCTCACTGGACGAGCTGGTCGCAGTGACCACCGACGAGGGTTACTCCCGCATCCCGGTGACCAGCAACGGGGACATCGTCGGACTGGTCATCGTCAAGGACCTCTTTCCGATGCTCAGTGCCGGTCTTCGTCCCCTGTCGATGGCCGAGGTGATGCGTCCGGTCGAGTTCGTCCCCGAGACCAAGCTGGCGTCGGCTCTGTTGCGCGAGATGCAGGCCAGCCGGTTGCATCAGATGATCGTTGTCGACGAGTACGGAGAGGTGGCGGGTCTGGTCACCATCGAAGACCTGCTCGAAGAGCTGGTCGGCGAGATAGTCGACGAGACCGACGAGTACGAGACTTTCATCACCCAACGACCCGACGGGGGTTGGGATGTCGACGCCAGATTGGCCGTCGAGGACCTCGCCGAGGTCGCCGGCGTTGACCTGCCCGACGAGGACTGGGACACGGTGGGAGGGTTGGTCCTGGGTCTGGCCGAACGGGTTCCCGATGAGGGAGAAGAGTTCGCCTACGGTCCTCTGACCCTGACCGTCACCCGAATGCAAGGCCGGCGTGTCGGGGACGTGGCGGTCTCGGTGTCGGAGGACGCCGCCAGCAGATGAGGTCGGGGTTCGTGCCCGTGGTCGGGCGCCCCAACGTCGGCAAGTCGACACTGGTCAACCACCTGGTCGGATCCAAGGTGACGATCACGTCGGCCCGCCCCCAGACCACCCGCAATGCCATTCGAGGAGTGGTCAATGGCCCCGATCGGGAGCATCCTGAATACCAGATCGTCCTCATCGACACTCCCGGCTTGCACAAGCCGCGCAACGAGCTTGGAACCCGGTTGAACACCTTGGTGTACGGCACCCTGAGCGAGGCCGACGTGGTTCTCTTCATGATCGACGCCACTATGCCCGTCGGCCCCGGCGACCGGCTGATCGCGGAACGTCTCGGCAAGGCGGAGGCCGAGGTCATCCTGGTTCTGAACAAGATCGACACCGCGGGCAAGGGTGACGTCGTCGAGCAGTTGGTCAAAGCCGGGGAGTGGGACTTCGCTAGCTACGTCCCGGTTTCCGCAATAGACGGCTCCGGGGTCGGTGAGCTGGTGAGCGAGATCGTGGGGAGACTGCCCGAGGGCCCGATCTACTACCCGGCGGGGATGACCACCGATCAGCCGGAGAGCCTGGTGGTGGCCGAGATCGTGCGAGAGAAGTTCCTCAACCGGCTACGCGAGGAGCTGCCGCACTCGCTGGTGGTGGTGGTCGAGGATCTCGAACAACGCGACGACGGGCTGATCGACATCGCTGCCGACATCATCGTGGAGCGCCAGAGCCAGAAGGGAATCGTCATCGGCAAGGGTGGGTCGCTGTTGAAGGCCGCCGGCAGCGAGGCGCGGGTCGACTTGGAGGCTTTGCTGGGCAACCGGGTCAATCTGAGGTTGCAGGTGACGGTCGAGCCGGGGTGGCAGCGCAAACCTCAGTTACTCGATCGCCTCGGCTTCGACTGAGAGGAGCCCCTGTCTCGAGCGGGAATTGCTTCTGGCGCGGAGATGTCGACCCTGAGGTCGACATCTCCGCGCCAAAACGGGGTTGTCTAGCGAATCCGGTCGAAGAGATCGGCCAGGTCGAGGTCTTTGGCGGTCAACCCGCCTTCGGAGTGGGTGGACAGGGTCAGGGTCACCTTGTTCCAACGGATGTCGATGTCGGGATGATGGTCCGCCTTCTCTGCCGCCAGGGCCACCCGGGTAACGAACCCCATCGACTCGTTGAAGTCAGCCAGCTCATAAGTCCGGGTGATGGCATCACCCTCCCTGCCCCATTCCCGGTGTGCCTCGAGGAAGACTTCGACCTCGCCGGCGGATAGAACGGTCATACGCGAATGGTAGGCCAAGCCCGGGAACGCGGGTTCGACCTTCTACCCTGATGTCCAATGGCGATCCGGCACGATCAGGGAATTGTCCTCAGGTCCTACCCCTTTGGGGATGCCGACCGGGTGGTGGTGTTGCTCAGCCCCAACCATGGGAAGATCCGAACTGTTGCCAAGGGAATACGCAAGACGAAGAGCCGCTTCGGTGGGCGTCTCGAGCCGTTCACCCACGTCGATCTGGTGCTCTACGAGGGGCGGAATCTGGACACCATCACCCAGGTGGCGGTGATCGAGCCGTTCCCACGACTTCGGGCCAGCCTCGATGCTGTGGTCGCGGCCGGCACCATGGTCGAAGCGGCCGACGCCGTGGCCCAGGAGGCCGAGTCGTCAATGCGTCTGTTCCTGTTGCTTCACCGGGGATTGCGCGCCCTCGAAGCAGGTCAGATCGGTGCCGACCTGATCACCAGCTATCTGCTGAAGCTGGCCGACGTGGTTGGGGTTGCGCCATCCCTTCTCGTGTGCGCCTCATGTGGGCGAGTCGACGACCTCCACCGTTTCTCGTTCGGCGGTGGGGGAGCCGTCTGTGATCGCTGTCGCACCGAGGGCGCGGTTCGGCTTCGGGACGGGGTGACCGGGTACCTCGCTGCTCTGGCCGGCTCCGAGTTCGGTCAGATGCCCGCAACCAACGTCGATCTGGCCGGCGAGGCGATGGGCATTGCCCGCCGCTTCGTGGAGTATCACCTCGACCGAAAGCTGTCGTCGCTCGCGGTGATGGAGTGACTCTCGACTTGTCGCAGGTCGATAACGGTCGGATCCCGAGACACATCGGTCTGATCCTGGACGGCAACGGACGCTGGGCAAACGCCCGCGGCTTGCCCAGGACCGCTGGTCACGCAGCCGGGGAGGCTGCCCTGTTCGACACGGTCGAAGGCGCCCTCGAAATCGGGATCGAGTGGCTCACTGCGTTCACCTTCTCGACCGAGAACTGGTCCCGTGCCGCCGACGAGGTCGAGTTCCTGATGTGGTTCAACGAAGACCTGCTCACCCGCCGGCGGGACGACCTGGATGCCCAAGGGGTGCGGATGCTATTCGCCGGGGCCATGGACGACCCGAGAATTCCCGATCGCAATCGCGTGCACATGGCAGAAGCCGCCGCGATGACAGCTTCAAACACCAAGTTGAACCTGGTCTTTGCTTTCAACTACGGGAGCCGGCGCGAGATCGTCGAGGCGGCGAGATCACTGGCCGGTATGGCTCTGGCCGGCGATATCGACCCCGAGGACATCGATGAGGCTTCGTTGGCCGGTTGCCTCTACATCCCCGAGATGCCCGACGTCGACCTCATAATCCGCTCCTCCGGGGAGCATCGACTGTCGAACTTCCTCCTCTGGCAGTCCGCGTATGCCGAGTTCCACTTTCCCGGCATCCTGTGGCCTGACTTCGACCGCCATGGCCTGCTCGACGCAGTCATCGACTACCAGGGCCGCGATCGCCGATTTGGAGGCGCTCAGGACGCTCCCCAGATTGACTAAGCGGCTGGAGCGGGCCACCGTTCCCACCTCGAAATGACAGAACCCACACTCGACACCATCTCTAACCTCGCCAAGAAGCGGGGTTTCGTGTTCCAGGCCTCCGAGATATACGGGGGAATCAGGTCCGCATACGACTACGGACCGCTCGGGGTCGAGTTGCTCCGCAACGTCAAGAATGAATGGTGGCGGGAGATGGTCCAGACCAGGGACGACGTGGTGGGGATCGACTCGGCGATCCTCCAGGCTCGGCAGGTATGGCAGGCGTCCGGCCACGAAGAGGTGTTCACCGACCCCCTCGTCGAGTGTCGGAATTGCAACTCACGGCACCGCCTCGACAAGCTCGAAGACCCCGACACCTGCCCAACATGCGGCAAGTCGGGCACCCTCACCGAGCCACGCAACTTCAACCTCATGTTCCGAACTCACATGGGACCGGTGGACTCCGAGGACAACCTCATATACCTGCGGCCGGAGACGGCCCAAGGCATCTTCACCAACTTCGAGAACATCCGCCGCACCAATCGGCTCAAGCTCCCCTTCGGCATCGCCCAGGTCGGCAAGTCGTTTCGCAACGAGATCACTCCCGGCCAGTTCGTGTTCCGAACCCGCGAGTTCGAGCAGATGGAGATGGAGTACTTCGTCCGACCCGAGGAGGCCGGGGAATGGTTCCAGTACTGGCAAGATCGAAGGCTCAACTGGTATCTCGACCTGGGGATGACGGCTGCCAACCTTCGGGTACGTCCCCACGAGGAGGACGAGTTGAGCCACTACTCGGCGGGGACCGTCGACATCGAGTACCGGTTCCCGTGGGATTGGGACGAGCTGGAGGGAGTGGCCAACCGCACCGATTTCGATCTCAAACAGCACTCGGAGCACTCCGGCCAGGACTTGCGCTACTTCGACCCGGATAGCAACGAGCGGTTCTTCCCCTACGTGATCGAGCCTGCGGCCGGAGCCACCAGGACCACGTTCGCCTTCCTGATCGATGCCTATCACGAGGAGTCGGTCAATGAGGAGCAAAGGGTGGTGCTCCGGCTCCACCACCGACTCGCCCCCTACAAAGTTGCGGTGCTCCCACTCTCCAAGAAGCCCGAGCTGATCGAGCCGGCGCAGAGAATCGCGGCCGAGCTGCGCGGGCAATGGATGATCGAGCTCGATGTGACCCAATCGATCGGGAGGCGTTACCGACGTCAGGACGAGATCGGGACTCCCTACGCGGTGACCGTCGACTTCGACTCCCTCGAAGACCATGCGGTGACGGTGCGTGATCGAGATTCGATGGCCCAGGACAGAGTCTCGATGGATCGACTTATGGCATACCTCGCTGAGAAGCTGACCTGAACCGCCTTAACGCAGCGTTGACAATCAGTCGCCAGACTTCGTGAACATACGATGAGACGCGTTTTTGGCTGGATCCTGGTTGTGCTGGTGGTGGGCGGTGGCGCAGGTCTCGCCTATCTCTATTTCGCAGGTGGCTCGGGTGAGCCGTCTACCGAGCTGACCACCCCGTCGATCTCGGATGGTGGGACCGCCGGTGCCGGCGTGTCGTCCACCGAGGCCAGCTCAGAAGCCGACGTGACAGAGGCGTTTGCCATCGACGCCGGGCAATCCTCCGCTTCGTTCGAGATCGACGAGGTCTTGCGGGGCTCTCCGCAACGTGTGGTGGGGACCACATCCGAGGTCGCGGGGCAGGTCTCGCTCGACCCGACGGACCTTTCCAACATCCGCTTCTCCCAGATCATCGTCAATGCCAGGACATTCGAGACCGGCTCCGGGAACCGCGACCGGGCGATCCGAGGGCCCGTGATCCTCAACTCGGCATCCGATGAGTTCGAGCTCATCACCTTCGACGTCACCTCGGTCGACGGTTTGGATGGGGCGTTGAGCATCGGCGAGCCAACCGGGTTCACCGTCACCGGAGACCTCGTCATCAGGGGCACCACCAATCCTGCGACCTTTGACGTCACCGCAACACTGGTCGATCAGGGCACGATCGAAGGGTCGGCGTCGACCACCGTCCTCCGTTCCGACTACGGGATCGGCATCCCCAACGCGCCGGGCGTGACGGACGTGTCCGACGAAGCGCTGATCAGGCTCGATTTCGTAGCCACATCGTGAGTTCAGCCCGCCGGTCGTCCTTATGATCGGTCGCCCATGGCAGAACGCGGAGACATCGATCGGGTCCGAGAGGCGACAGACCTCGTCGAGCTGATCTCAGAGGTCACCAAGGTGAAACGCTCGGGCCGCAGTTTCATGGCGGTCTGCCCATTCCACGAGGAGAAAACCCCTTCGATGTCGGTGGATCGGGTCAGGGGGCTCTACCACTGCTTTGGCTGCGGCAAAGGCGGCGATGTCTTCACCTTTGTCCAGGACACACAGAACGTTGACTTCGGCGATGCGATTGAGATGCTGGCGAAGCGGGCGGGAATCACCCTGGTGCGGGACCCTGCCGATGCCAAGAGACGGGGCCGGCGCGGGGCCGCGGTCGAGACGATACGACGGGCGATCGACGTCTATCACGAGCGACTCAAGAAGGCGCCCCAGGCCGGTCCCGCCCGCGCCTACCTGAGGAATCGGGGTTACGACCTCGCCATCATCGACGAGTGGAGGCTTGGCTTCGCCGGCACCGATTGGGACACGCTGACCAAGGAGTTGAAGGCCGCCGGGGTGGAGGACCGGGTGCTCGTCGACGCCGGGCTGTGTCGCCGGGGTCGTCACGGGCTCTTCGACGTGTTCCGGGGGCGGCTGATGTTCCCCATCCACGACCTGCGTGGCGACCCGGTGGGTTTTGGTGGCCGCAGGATCGAGGAGGTCGACAGGAACGCGACCAACAACCCGGACGCCAAATATGTGAACTCGGCCGATTCGATCGTGTATCACAAGGCCCAGATGCTGTTCGGCCTGGACCGGGCACGGGCCGAGATCTCGGAGGAG